>CERI01002493.1_pt1 | contig 11838 bp, 13 predicted proteins | sample 350261 | NCBI WGS metagenome assembly CERI01 (sample SAMEA2620979, study PRJEB7988) | marine metagenome | isolation source: saline water (ENVO:00002010), including
TTTTTTTTTATTATTTTAGTGTAAATTTGATTCTTGCTGGAAGAGTAATCCAGTAACAACCTAACCAGACATCTAAAATAATAGACTAGGAATTCACAGCTGGCACACAGGTCCCGGGATGCCTCTATCGTGTAAGATTGTGAAGAAAGGTCCTAAATACTGGATCGCACAAGCAGACAAAGAATTCGGTAAGATTTACATCCACAAGAATATCATTCCCAGATGGCTTCTTCCTGACTCTACTTGGGAGTGGACGATCTCATCGGTTCCTCCATTATCTGTTGAGGTAGTCTTCGTCAGATTTTCTACTTGTAGGGGAGAACAAATGCTCTGGCGAGCTATCTCTATAGAAAAAAAATAAAAAGACAAAAAAACTAAAAGACAAAATTTTTTTTATTCTTTTTAAAGACCTCTTTTTTTAATTCTTCCACTCTTTTTAGTAAATTTGATTCTTGATAGAAGAATTGTCTAGTAACAACAAACTAAGGAGTAACAACCGAAAACTACAAATATGTCTATCCTCCGCGCTACTGCCAAGTCCTTTACACCGGGTGCTATGGAGCACATCATCAAGAAGATCTCCTGGTATTCTCTGGGAATCTCTAAGGTGAAATACTTCGGCCTTGAAGAAGGAACAATTCCAGCATTCCCTAAGGGTCGTAGGCTGGTGGGACCACCCCCTTCCGCTATCAAGAATGCCTTAGGAAAAGAGGCAACACCCTTCCATATCCCGCCTGCACCATCCTCTCTTCCACCCCAAGCAAACACTCTTGTGCGTCAGGGTCCTAGGCGATTCAACTATTGTGACAACTAAAATATAATAAAAAGACAAAAAAAAATATAAAATAAGTATAAAGCTGGTGTATGCAATTGGTTAAGCAGAGGTTCCCATTATAAGACCTAAGTGTAACATTTAATTATGTTACATATGGTTGGGGATAACCACCTCGGGTCAATGGAAACAGAAGGCCAAGCGGGTTCGATTCCCGTCATCAGCGAAATAAAAAGACCTATTTTTTTATGTTCTTATAATATAAATTTGATTATTAGATCATAATTTATTATCAACTATATATAAACTATGTTCCAAAGGACTTTCTCAGCGAATACAACATACCAAGTAAAGTCCGCCTTGGATGATATGGTGTCTAAGATTGTGAAACAACAAAGGAGGGTCACTTGGTTGCCGGCAGGAATTACAAGTGTGAGGACATTCGTCCCAGAACCATGGAGGAAAATGTGGAGAAAACCAGTTAGTGATATAAGAGATGCAGACATTGAGGCCGCAGTTCCATTTACTCTTCCATCTGAGATCCTTAAGTGTGAACCTATTTTGGAGGATCCAATCCTGTATGAACCAAAACAAGTATTCTGTAATATGATTCCTTTACCTAGATCTACCTATGTATCATTAGATGAAATTTACAAGACCGCTCAAGAATTAAGTAAGATAGAAGATATGGAAATTTTCATAGAAAAGACTTGCCCTGAATTGCATCATGGCGTACAAAAAAAATAATTGTAGAATGAAATTTAATATGTATTCTTATATTTGTGTGAAGTATTTTTTAACTACTCTTCTGTCTGTATGTAATTAAACCAGTCCGTAAAATAATGCTGAGGCTCTAAACTAGGATTCATCTGTAGTAATTTTTTTTGATTATATTCTCTTTCATAACCGTTGGATCCACCATCATGGCGATAAAATAATTTGTGTGTTTTTAGATCACACGATAACATTTTGATATGACCCATACCTGCATACTCATAAGCTATATCAAATATATGTTCTTGACCGTTTGTTTTGTAAAATTCATATTGTTCTAGGGCTCTCTTTAAGGGCATGATAGTCCATTGACCCAGATAGACTTCTTTTTTTGGATCACCGATAATCTTATACATGAGTTGAACACTATTGTTGAGTGATTCGGGAAGTTCATCTAGATTCTCAAACCCTATCTCAAAAGGGACTCTTCCCTCATCATGTGCAAAGAAACCTACTTCTTCCGAATTGTAGTTTTCTCTTGATGTATACCCTGCAGTTAATTTTGTAAGGATCTGATATACTTGCACCATCTTTTCTTTGCTGAAACGATCCATATCTATTTTGTTACTAATAAATATAAAAAATAAATCAAATTTATAAAAAAGACTAACTAACTAATGACTAACTAACTATCTATATCTAGTAGGTATCTAGGAACTTCTTTAGGAATCCGTCTTGGAGTCGTGCGGGAAGGTAAGATGCATACCAATAAGCTCGCTCAATCGCCATACGCTTAAGTCTCTTCTTAGGAGACATCTTCTTCCATATCTTATCAGATCCGTACCACTGAAAGAACTCTTCTTTTGTATACCACTTCCCATCGTATTCATTAAACCTCTCATTGTGGTAGATATTAGGATCAAGATTATCCCAGGCTTCATCTGAACCGTAGAAATTGTAAAACTGACGCCTAGTATACCATCGTCCATCCAGATCTTGTCGCTTTTCATCATAATACTCATCCATGTAATCATAATCGCTTACAGTTGTAGAATCATCTTCAAAGGTATCTACTTCAGGGAAATAATCAGAATCTTCTTCTGAATTGTATTCTGAACCATGTTCAGAAGCTTCTGATTGATTATCATTCATATCCTCTTCTTCTGCCATAGACTCTTCTGCAGATGACTCTTCTGCAGATGACTCTTCTGCCGAAGAATCAGCGCTTTCATACTCATCAACTAGCATAGACATGGTGATCCTATTGTTGCGGGCTTCATTTTCTGCTAGGTCAAAGTCATTCATAAGATTCTTGTGACACGCTGGTATAGTAGGTGTCTTAGGAGAATCAGGTAGTGCTTGATTCAGTCGCTCAAATGTAGACTGATCAGAAGGAGACCAGACACCCCAAACCCCATCATTCTCTACTTCTTGCCAATCATCCAGATGCTTTGGTACCTTTACATCATAGACAATCTGATTCGTTTCTAAGGAATAGAGTGTTCCGGTAAAATCTGTCGGAGAAGAGATTACGGCGAGTTCATTACTCTTATTCACCAGATTGGTAGAATAGAAGGTGTCATAATTGTTGATGAATACCCTAAAGTTGTTTGGTTCTCCCTGATAAGGTGATACAAGGGAGTAAACTATGTCCGCCATAGGGACAAGATAGATATTGAGTCGTTCCTCAACCATCTTGCGAATATCAGGATGACATGAAAACTGGGTTTGACGATCCCAAAGTAGCTTAGGATTTTCATCCTGTGTATATTCAATAGTCTTTAGCTTGGACCAGCGCCCAAGATTATCATTGTTCACAGAAGATTCTGGTAGCCACCATGTATAGAGAGATCCTAACTTAGGACAGAGTAAGACCTTGTTATCCACAATCGCCTGAACGAGTTTGCGGAAGCAGTGGGCGTTCTCCTGTAGGAATTCAAACTTCTGAACATTCGAAAGGATCATCTCTTTTTTAGGTGGTTTTGTGAGTCTGTTGTTTGTTTGTTTTTGTTTGTTTTTTGGTTTTATGAGTTGTTTTGGTTAGTAGTATATGATATAATATAGAATCAAATTTTTAAGTATTGAGATAGAAATAGTTATCCTATTATGTATTCTTATAGGGTAATTTGATTCTGTATTTAAAGAATAATAGTAATAACAAACTACTCATACGAGTAACAAACTAACTACTCACAAAGATGTCCAACACTTCTTCGGTAGAAGTAGATCATTTCGGTTTTCCCTTAGATATATCTTCTCTATATGACGATAAATATCCACCACCACCTAGGCGATGTGGGTGCTGCCGTCAAGTAGGACATGATAGGAGGAATTGTCCGGCTATATTTTCTGCCGCGCAACCATGCTTGATAAGAGCAACCTTTGGTGGGGGTGAATTCGGTGGGGAAAAAAGACTAAATTGCTTATGTAGGAATTGTATAGAGTATAGGAAATATAACTATCCTACACCTGAAAAGGCCGCGTGGAGATTACGGAAACTAGAAGAAGAACGAAAAAGAAAATATCCAAGCACAAAAGTGTATAATATGACAGATGATAAGATATATATATATGAATTTAATGGTTATGGAATAATGGAACTCGTAGATTGGATAGAAGAGGGGAAATCCTCTGATTTCCAACTTTCAAGTGGTCTTGATAGGGGTGAAGTAGCTAACTTAGTTGTAACATCGCGTAATTTTGGAGAAGATAATATTCATTATGAACATATTAATCCTAGATATATTGTAGAATCTATCACGGTAGAATATGGTGAATCATTTGAGTATGATATTCATGATTCTAAAGATTCATATATGAAACAATTAGAAAAAGACAAAAAACAATGGATGAATGCTGGCCTGAAACTGAAATATTTGCTAGAGCAGCTGGATCGCCTAGGTGCTTCGGGTAATCCCAATCTAGATTGTATTATGGATATGGTACAGGATGTAGAGATTCCTGAACATGGTGATTTCGATAAAGATGATGCAGGGGTACCTTCAGTATTCACAAATACAGTAGGTATTACAGATATTGATCCACCATCAGATTCAGAATCAGATTTAGAAGATATTCCAGACGGTATATCTGTGAGTGAGTCTAGATTAGGATTAAGGTTAGCCGATCTTATACATTCTAGAAGTATAGGACGGGCGGTGCAGCAAAGAACATATTATTCAGAACTAGTTGTAGATGTTATTAATCACTATAATAGAGAATAGTGGCTAGAGGGCGTGAGTAAAAAATAAAAAACATTTTTTTTAACGTTATTGTAAAGACTCCCAAATAATTTGATTTATAATAGGAATAAAAGTCTACTACTTAACAACCACATACCTCTCTTTGAGCGTAAACTACATACTAACTACTAGTGACAAAATGACCTCTATCATCCTCCGAGGCTTACCTCTCATCACCCGACCTACTCGCTCAAGGGTCGTCCGTAAGAGTATCCCGGTGAGACCAATCGTAGAACCGGTGGCGGTTTGTAAGGGTCTTCGGATGGTGAGCAAGCAGCAGGGGTCGTTGGACCTGCCTGTTACAGAGTATAGGTGTCAGATCATAGGATGCGCACCCCGAGCTAGGCGCAAGGCGTTGCCCCAACCACAGATCCCCGCTTATATCAGGGATAAGAAGTGGAAGGGCAGGTGCTGGGAGAAGACTGAGCGTGGATATCAGTGCCTGCTATGTGATAAGGTGGGGAACTATGGTGCTATTCAGCAACATGCGAAGCAACACTTCCTACCAGAGTATCAGTGTCTTGATTGTGGTGATGCTTGGCATATCAAGGGTCAGTGGCAGCAACACTTCCAGATGCAGTGTCCTCACTGTGATAAGACGTGTAAAGGAGAAGTGAACCTCAAGAAACATATAGCTACAAAACACTAAAAATAAAAAAGTTAAAGACAAAAAAAACTTAAAAATTAAAAAAAGACAAAAAATTTTTTTTATCTTAATTATAGATAATTCATTGATTTAAACATCTTTTCTAGTAATTGTTCAATAACATCTACAGTCATACTATTCCCTATCTTTATTTTCATCTGGTGGTCGGATATAGGTTGTTTAAATTTAGGATAGGTAGGGAAGCCTTGTAATTTAAGGTATTCTGTAACGTTTGCCTTTCTCCCCATTTGTACGTTCCAAAGATTGGGCTGCGCCGTTACACAAGGTGCCCATTTACCAGAATTTGGAAATCTACACTTCCTAAAACCTACATCGATAAATATACTATCTGAAGGGATGTTTTGAAATAATTGTTTATTTGCTTCTTTTATTGGATTTTTACGTGTATCTTTTTTATCTATAAATGTGGATAATTTTTTCATCTTTTTTTCTTTTGGAAATTCAAAAGGTTTTTTTATGATATCTTTTTTTAAACCGATGATATATAATCTTTTTCTAGATTGTGGTATACCATATTCCTTACTATTCATTATTTTATGTTGTATTTCATAGATTTCATTACCTTGTTCATCTTTCTTGGATAGTTGTTTTAATATGTCTCTAAAATAAGAACCACCATCTAAGGTAGTTAGCGTTTGGACATTTTCTAATAGGAAGCATGAAGGTTGTTTTTCAAAGATAAGATCCACACATGATTCATATAAATTAAGTCTAGGATCTACTGGTGTCTTAAATTTATTCGCTAAGGAAAAAGGTTGACAAGAAAAACCCGCTACATATAAATCAATATCAGATATAGTTGAAACATCTCTTTTTTTGATATCTCCATATAATATTTTAGGATTATAATTTTCTTTAATAAATTTTATCGCGTATGGGTCTATTTCAGATGAAAATATATGATCATATGTAATACCATATCTTTTCTTGAGTTTTTTAAGGGCTTGAACAGGGGCTTCTATTCCTGAACAGTCTGTTCCAATTTTAATATTCATTTATACATATAATTTGAAAATAAAAATAATATATATACTATAAATGAAAAAAGTTAAAAAAATGTTAGGTTATGGATTATTAATTGTTTTGGGGTTGGTAGGTGGATTCATGTTGTCTAAAATGTATATGAGTAGTTCTAGTTCCCACGATCATTCTTCTGGTAAAGATGGATGTATGTGTGAGTGTGAGTTTAAAAGTAATCAGAATGAGAAATCATGTAAAGATCATGGAGGATGTGAGTGGACTGGTGATAGATGTATTACAAGATAAATATCTAGATCTTAGAATATTTTTTTCCTACGGTAAACCATAATCCTAAGGATATTGCTATACCAACTACATACCCATTTGTGAAACCATTCTTTTTATCCATATAGTAACCGGCTGTAGCAGTTCCCATCATTATTAACGCATAAAAAATTAAAACACCATAAGCCATTTTTAATTCATCAAACATTTATATAATAGATTAGATAATTATTTCTTTTTAGATTTCTTACCAGATTTACATAAAGACTTACATGTTCCACAACATTTCATTATTTTATCACAGTTTAGATAATCACACATATCTTTGGATAAACAATCTTTTAATGATTTACAACATCCCATAAGTTTCTCACATTTCCCATTAAGTTCAGATAAACAAGAACTACTAACTTCTTCTGCTTCACAACAACAAGTGCATATATAACAGCATAAGCATTCGCAAACCATTAAACATTTTAACATCTTAGCTAATTTTTTACATTCATCCTTTTTTACTTCACACATCTTTTCAATAACTCTGTTTTTGGTATTATGACAACATTTACCGAGTTCATCGCATTTAGCTTTGCATTCATATACTTTTGCTCCTTTCATTTATATTATTAGTTAGATTTTTTTTATATTAAATATAAATTTCTTTCTTTCTTTTTCATTTTTAATATCAGTTCGTTTTCCTAGAAATTCAAAATATTTTTTCGCTAGATTGTATTGTTGTTTCTTTTTCTTTTTTAACACTTTTAAACGAACGTACATAATCATACCAACTTGCCATATTCTTTTATGGTCATATTTACCTTGTTTATATAGTCTCTCTAATTTCTTGATTGTATCTTTCACGTCTTTTACTGTGGTATATTTAATTGGTATGGTGTCTTTTGGATTCTTATCGATATATACATCAAAACTTTTCTTAGGTGAGTCCGGATTAAATAAAAATTGTTTTTTCTTAGTTTTCTTTTTATTCTTTTTAGACCCACCTTTTAATGGAACAAAATGTAAACATGCTGAATTTACACAGTCATGTATCTTTTTATTTTTTATAGTTCTGTGTCCTAGATGAAGACCACATCCTTTACAGGTTAATTCTTTTGTTTCTTTATTATAATTAATATGTTTAGAAATAGATAAACCCTTTTTGTCTATTGTATCTGAAAAAGCAGGCCATCCTGTATTTGAATCAAACGCATCCCTACTACTATACAATGGGTTATCACAGCAAGGACATCTGTATATACCCTTAGCTGTTCCATCCACATAAGGATCTTTCGTGTATATTCCTGTAAATTTAGGTTCTGCTAATTGTGAATTATTTTGACATATCTTACGAAATACTGATTCATCTTCGGTCTTTGGTCTGGCGCATTGTTGTTTTTCATTATAATTTTGATGATATTCTTCCGCTTTGTGAAAAGTTGTCTTTTTTTTGACTTCTGTGACTATATGTTTAGGGGATTGTTGAATATATTGTTTTATTATGTCTTTTTCTTGTTTTGTAGAATAAAAAGCAATAGATCTATACTGAGTCCCTATATCAGGACCTTGTTTATTACGTGTTGTTGGATCGTGAAATGAGAAAAATAATTCTACTAACTGATTAAAAGATATCTTTGGACCATAAATTACTTTAACAGTTTCAGCGTGTCCTGTCTTTCCCGAACATACTTCTTCATAAGTTACTTTTTTCTTAGTATATTTACTTTTACTACTTTTGCCACCCATATATCCTACCTCAGTATTTAAGACTCCATCTACCTTCTTAAATTTAGATTCTAAACCCCAGAAACACCCTCCCGCAAAATAAGCTATTTTTTTTGATTTTGGGTTCCCTCCTTTTTGTTTGTTTATGAGTTTGCGAATTTTTGCTTTTGTTCTCATATTAGTAGCTGATTTTATCACCTTAGGAGCATATCCTTGTTTATAAGCTTCTAACCACCTGTTTTCACAGAGACACCATTTATCGGAAGGTTTTACAACTGAACTTAGATCATTTCCTTGTTTAGCAGTGAAGTCTAAAAATCGTTTACTCATCTTCGCGCATACAGTATGAGTGCCTAAATCCTCTGGCCCCGTCATGCAAAATCCGTCACGGTAAAATCCTGTCCTTACAGAACATTTTTTGATAGGTTTCCCTAAGATATTCTTCTTATAAGTTAGTCGTCTAGAACCACCTCTTTTAGTTCTTTTTTTAAAACAATCTTTATAGGGTGCACAACTACTTCTCATAGTAAATCCTGATATTTTTTTCATACATCGTTTTTTACTAAACCTCCTTGGGAGTTTAAATAATTTTCTATCTGATTTACGAACACATTGTTTATCTTTTTTTGTAGATTTACAACAATATCCCATTAAAATCTATATATATTATATGGATATTAAAATCTTATTGATTATGGTTGTCGTAGTTGTTTGTCTGTGTGAAGTGAAACATATAGAAGGATATACTGGTTTTGAGTATTTAATGGATCAATTTTCATTGATTTTTTCAGGGGGAAATCGTAATGCAGGTGGTATTCAGTTTTATCACCATATATATGAAATTAAAGATAATTTAACTAGAGAAGATTATTTAGAACATAATACACACTTTTGTGCTGTATCAGGATCACCCATTGACCCGAATAGAGATAATAGATCTACTCATGTAGTAGTTAATCTACATGGAGATGAGGAAAAGAAGATTCATGGTGTCTACTATCTGTGTTGCCTACCATGTCGTTGTGATGTGGTTAGAGTGACAGAAGCTGAATTATATGATATAGAATTAAAGGATGGTATCTACTCACATTATGTATTAACTATACCTGACCCTTGTAAAAATGAAGATAAGATTCCTAAAGAAGTTACTAGTTTTAATTGTGATCAAAGTGTCACACAAAATGGAATAAGAACAGATAGTGGTAGATTAATTATAGGTATTTTACATGATGGTGAATTATATAATGAAGATAATGACCTACATAAACAACATTATAATGATATGATGAGTATGTGTAAAAAAAGAAATGATACACCGGTTGATCAATTACAAGGGGGAATGGGCAACATCTTTGTGAAATTAGCCACATTATAATCATAATTTGGATTTTCTTGGAATCACATCCACATATAATCCTAAGAGTTCATCTTTTTTATAGGAACCAGGACCCATCGTAAATAAATTTATACTTTTTATATCATGATTTTGTTGTTCTTGCGTTAATTGAAAATCATAATCCTTAAACAAGTATAATAAAATTAAACGCATTTCTGCTTGGGAAAAATTCTTTCCTACACAGTTCCTAGGTCCATAAGTGAATGGACTAAAACGCTCTGATTGTTGAGTTGTTGTTCCGAACCCTTTATAAGACCAGATTTCTGAGTCTTTGAATTGTCTATGAGGATTAAAAATATCCACATCTGATCCCCACAAGTCTTTATTACGATGTCTATTCCAGTTCATAACTTGGACATAGGTTCCTTTTTTTACTGTGACTGGTTTACCATCAATTCCTTTAATGCTTTCATCATGTTCTAATTCACGATAGGTACCATTCGCTAACGCTGGCCATAGTCTAAGAGTTTCAGTAATACATTTTGTCATAAAAGGTAATTCATTAAGAGTATCATATGTAGGTTCTTGATATCTTAACCAATAAGAATCTATTTCTTTGATCATCTCTTGTTTATATTTAACATTCTTACATAATTCATATAATAACCAAGATAATGTGTGACCAGTAGTGTCGTGACCTGCGAAAGCAAATATCAAAAGATTCCCTTTATTTTTATATATATCATCTTTTATATCAAAGACCTTAGATAAAGGTCCTGTAGCTGTTTGGGTTTCTTGTAATGCTTCATATGAATATTGATCAGTATATCCTACATCTATACCTGCAAAAGCATCTCTTATCTTCTTATTTGTTTTTTGTTCAAACTCATCTGAAAATCCAAACATTGCTAATTGTAGTTGGGCTTGAGTTTCATTTAAAAAAAATTCACTCATATTTACTGGTTGGTTACAATTATTAGATTCTTCTTTTAATAATTGTGAACAGTATTTGGCTCTTTTAACAGATTCTGGAAATACATTCTTTTTTATATTCAAAGAAGGAATAAAGGGTATATTCATTTTGCTTCTTTGTTCTTTCCATTCTTTATTATCGGTAGTTGAGATGATACTATTATATAAAAACCCTTTGAAAATAGGAGCTTTCTTCACATGATTTTTACATATTCGTTCACAATCATCCGGATCATTTATAATCACTAAATTATCTATCTTTATACGTTTTGTATCGCTAGTTGATAACCAATTATGAAGGAGAGGTAAGCATATATTTTGAGTCTGTAATCTATCTAGTATCTTTTGAATAAATATATGATTTTGACCAAACATAATGCTTTGAAAATAATGTTTACATAATGTCTTGTCTGGATCATATACACTCAGATTATCAATAAATTCATAATGATTAATATCTGAATCTACTAGCTGATTAACTTTATTATAATCATAAGTATATATATCTTTTTTATCTGAAAAAAAAGTAGGAACGTCCATTATATATATAATTAAGATTAAATTATTTAAATATATTTCTAAGATATAGATTATAAAATGAATACATATACATTGGAACAAGTACAAGAACATGATAAACCTGATGACTGCTGGATTATAGTGAATACTCATATCTATGATGTTACAGAATTTGCTAATATTCACCCTGGTGGGAAACAGTTATTATATTCTATTGCCGGTCAAGATGCGACTGACTATTTTTATGAATTACATAGAGAAGAGATATTACTAGAAGTAGGTAATGAATATGTTGTTGGAGAATTAGTTGATTCTAAATTATAATTTGATTTAAAATTATCTTATGTATATTATAAATACTATATGGTTCAATGGAGGTTATATATTACACCTGATGGTCATAAAAGATATATGCTACCCAAGGATTCTACTAAAGATATGAAAATAATAGAGCATACATGCGTATTGTCTGGTGAAACATTTAAAAGTAGAAAATTATTTTGGAAATATATAGAAGACTCTAAACTAGATCCAGATACTATGGCCTATGATAGAAAAACTACTTGTGAAAATACAGAATTAATGGATAAATCTGATCTAGAATGGCTATGGACTCATTATTTTAAAGAAAAAGGAACTAAAAAGAATTTAC
>CERI01284207.1_pt1 | contig 11829 bp, 12 predicted proteins | sample 350261 | NCBI WGS metagenome assembly CERI01 (sample SAMEA2620979, study PRJEB7988) | marine metagenome | isolation source: saline water (ENVO:00002010), including
GCTGTACCTGCAACCGTAAAGTCGGAGCGCCACCCAGTTAAGTCCTTTGACGAATAATGGCCAGGAAAAGTCTAATTCTGCAATGAAAAATTAACAGAGGCATTAAATTAACTTAATGAGAAATAAATTTTCTCAGAAAGGTATGACCTATGCTAAAATTAATTTTAATTATTATTTTAAATTTAATATATTTAAAAAGTTCTTTTTCCTATGAAGAAAATGCTAAAAATCAATGTAAATGGGAAAATAATTCAAAAATTCCATGTATCGAACTAAACAGTTTTTTACCTAATTCATCAAATCTTTCAAAGTCAGGAATAAATAAGACAATTATAACAAGTAAACAAATTGCCGAAAGTGGAGCGGTGGATTTAATTGATGTGTTGAGAATTTCACCCGACATTAATATTACTCAGTCTGGTCCAAAAGGACAACAGGCTTCAATATTTATGAGAGGGACAGGCTCTAATCATACTTTGGTATTAATAAATGGAATACCAATAAATGATCAATCTACCTCACAAGGATTACATGATTTTGGGGTAGATTTCTTACAAACAATCAGTCAAATTGAAATATATCCTGGATCTAGCGCAACTCATTTCGGAACAAATGCTATAGGGGGAGCAGTTAACATAATATTATCAGGAGATTATAAAGACTCTATTTCATTTTCAACTGATAAAAATTCTAATTATGAATTTAAAAGTAACAAAACATACTTATATGATAAATCTTCACTTAATATTAAATTTGGTAGCTTAAAAAATAGAACCATTAGTGCTAAAGGAAATGTGTCTGATGAAAAAGATAGTTTAAAAAATTATTCAACAAATATTAACTATGAAAAATTTATTAATGTAAATTCACGACTTTATAACACAATTTATTTAAGACAAACTTTAGCTGAATATGACAACTCAAATATAAATCAAAATGGATATGAGGGAAATAATAAAATGGCAACTATTCATTTTGGTTTAGAAAATAAAACCCCAGAAGATAATAATAACTATATTTTATACTACACTATGTATGACAGAGTTTATGATGAAAGAGGTACTATTGATACCTACGAAAGTGAAGTCATTGGATTTAAATACGATCTATCTAAAAATATAAGCAATAATTTTTCTATAGGATTAGGTTCTGAATATAAATATGATTGGGGATACTTTGATAATAACGGATCTTATGAAGCATCAACTAAAGGTCACTCAGATAACATATCATTTTATGGTAATCTTGGTTGGAACATATTTGAAGACACTAATATTTCATTATTCATGAGAAATGATGTTCATAAATATACTGGATCAAATAATACTTACAAAATAAATTTTGATCAATCATTCAATATACTTAATTTAGGAATTTCTGCCATGAGTGGATTAAGGAATCCCACTTTATATGAAATGTTTGGAACAGATAATTTTGGATATTCAGGAAATATAAATTTAAAACCAGAAAAAAGTAACACATATGAAATTTACTCAAAAATCAAATTAAATAATAATTTAAATTTAGGGCTAAGAGCATTTAAGTCAAATATTAAAGATAATATTGAATATATTAGCAATAAATATCAAAATGATTTTGATAATATTGATTTGAATCAATCAGGGTTAAATACAAATGTAACTTTGAAAATAAAAAATATGAATCTCAACTTTTTTACATCTTTTCTATCTTCTAAAAAAGAAAATAATTCTGATCAATTAAGAAGACCTGAAAAAAATTATGGACTTAATTTGAATAAAAAAATTCTTAACTCTTCTTTAGGTAATTTTATTATTAATCTTTCTTACAATCATTATGGAAAACATTTTGATACACATTCCACAAATTTTAGTACTATTGAAATGGATAGTATTGATTTAGTTGATTTAAAAATTATAAAAAAATTACATAAAGGAAAAGTTTATTTTAAAATTAACAATATGTTAGCTGAAAATTATCAAAAACCTCATGGATACAACCAGGAGGGTAGAATAATAAAAATTGGAATTACATACTAAGAATGATAATGACTTGAATAATTAAAATATTATGAAGCACTTAAAAATTTTTTTTGCTGTGTTGGCCATGTTGTCAGCAAGTAGATTTATTCCTCACCCACCTAACTTTACTAGTCTTTTAGCCTTAAGTTTTTATATACCTCTAGTATTTGGATCAAGATATATCCTAGCTGTAATTATATCACTTCTCATAACTGATATGGTTATTGGATTTCATTCTACTATGTTTTTTACTTTAGGCAGTGTTTTTATAATAGGAATTATTTCCAAATCTTTTAAAAAAACTATTTTTTCAAGACTATCAGGTGCTTTAAGTGGAGCTATAATATTTTTTATATTAAGTAATTTTGGTGTGTGGTCGCAAGGTTATTATGGATTTACCTTTTCTGGATTTATTACATGTTACACTATGGCGTTACCTTTCTTTGGTTACTCGTTAGTTTCAACTTTTATTTTTTCAGCTGTAATTGAAACAATACTAAAATTTAGTAAAAACTTTATAGAGTATTCTTTAGATTAATTTTTTTTTATTAGATTATTCTCAACTTGTTCAAATATAAAGTGTCCAAGAAAGATGTGGCACTCTTGGATTCTTGCGACATTTTTTGAAGGAACTATAATTTTAACATCACACCATTTTTTGGAGACACCTCCTCCTGATCCCAAAAATCCTATTGTTTTAATTTTTTTTTTTTTTGCTTCTTTCAAAACTTTGATAATATTTTTTGAATTTCCAGAAGTGCTTATCACAAGCAATATGTCATTTTTTTTCTGTAAAGCTCTAAAAGTTCGAACGAAAATATCAGAAAAATCGTAATCATTTCCACAAGCTGTGATTGTTGAGGTATCTTGGGCAAGTGAGATTGCTGGCAAAGGATATCTATCAACATTTGGTCTCAATCTAACTAACAACTCTGCAGCTAAATGTTGAGCATCTGCTGCTGATCCCCCATTACCACATAAAAGAATTTTAGAATTTTTTTTTAAAGAAACCGAAATTAAATCAATTGCTTTTTTCACCTCATTGTATTTATCAACTAATAGTTTGTGCGTTTTGATATTTTCATCTATTTTATTTGTAAACTCCTTATAAAGTTTATGCATTTTTATAATTTTAAGTGAGCTCTTAATTTTTTAGCGATTGGTATTTCTTCCTTTAGCACGTTCCCAGTTTTTATTGTACCGATTGATTGTATCATTTTTTCAATAACAGTTGTTAATTCTCTCATACCCCTAAGTTCTATGGATGCTGATTGATCAGATCCATACATACTTCTATCTAAGGTAATATGTCTTTCTAAAGAACTTATACCAAACATTGTGGCTGCATAAGAAACTGATAATCCAGCTTCGTGACCACTATACCCAACGTTACAATTATATATTTTTTTTAAATCTGAAATTGTAGCTAAATTTGCATCCTCAACTTTCATTGGATAAGTTGAAACACAGTGCATTAACTCATAACTACAATCAAATTTTTTAAAAATTTGCACTGAATCATCAATATTTTCCTTGGTTGACATGCCGGTTGAAATAAAAGTATGTTTCTTTCTCTTCGCAACTTCAGCTAAAAAAACTTTATCTACAATCATTGCAGAAGCAATTTTGTTGTATTTAAGATTATATTGATCAAGAAATTTTAAGCTATTTAAGTCCCATGCAGATGCAAACCAATTAATTCCTTTTTTCTTGCAGTATTTATCTATTTGGTCATATTCATTTTTTTCAAGTTCTAAACCTTTTTTTTGCTCCTTAGTAGTGTTTCCCCAAGGACTCTCTCTTGGTGTATCTAATATTTCTTTTGAATAAACTATGTCAATGTCTCTTTTTTGAAATTTTACACAATCAAAATTTGCTTCACATGCATTGTCAATTAATTGTTTTATAATTGACATGTCTCCGTTATGATTAATTCCAATTTCAGCTATAAATAAAGGTTTGTTTATATTCATAAATATATAAGATAATGAAGACTAATAGGTTATTGTTTATGAAAAGTAAAATAATATTTTCAATTATACTAGCAAGGAAAAATTCTAAAGGAATTAAAAATAAAAATTTAAAAAATGTAAATGGAAAACCATTAATTTACTGGTCAATCAATAATTCCATTGAATCAAATCTAATTAATAAAACATTTGTAAGTAGTGACTCACGCAAAATATTAAATTATTCAAAAAAAATTGGTGCAAACGTCATTCTAAGACCAAGTAAATATGCTCTAAGTAAAACATCTTCTGAAATAAGCTTATTACATGCAGTTAAATACTTGCAAAATCATAAATATAAATTTGACTATATTTTATTTATTCAGCCAACTTCTCCGCTTAGAAATAAAAAAGACTTTGATAACGCAATTAAACAATTTCATTCAAAAAAATTGGACTCCTTATTTTCTGCAAACATAACAAATGATACGAATTTGTGGGAATATAAAATGAACAAACTTAAGGCAAACTATAATTACAAAAAAAGGAAAATGAGACAAGATTTGAACATTAAATATCTAGAAAACGGGTCATTTTATATTTTCGATAAGACTAAATTTTTAAAATACAAATGTAGATTATTTGGAAAAATTGGTTTTTATTTAATGAGTAAATTGAATTCATTTCAAATTGATGATCACGAAGATATAGATTTAATAAATTCAATTTTTAAAATATGAAAAATTTAAATTTAAAAATTGAATTTCAAAATATTTTAAAAACAAAAAAATATTATTTAAAATATAATAGAAATAAAAAAATAAATTATAAAAATTATTTTTCAAATGCAGTAGATCCTGATGGGAAAAAAAGAAATCTTATTAAAGAAGAAAAATATAGACTTTCACAATTAAAATTAATTAGAAAATTTCTTAATATCGAACTAAAAAAAAAAAATAGAGATATATTAGACTTTGGTTGTGGATTTGGATGGTTATTAAAAAGTTTAAATAATGAAAATTGGAATAAATATGGAATAGAAATTAATAATTATGCAAGGAAAAATGCTGAAAAAAATGGAATTAAAACTTTTAATTCTTTAAACAAATTGAATAAAAATAAATTTGATATTATCACTTTGATCCATGTGATTGAGCATTTGGGCAATCCTATTAATTTTCTAAAAAAAATAATTAAAAAAATAAAAAAAAATGGTTACATTATTATTGAAACTCCTGACTTTGACTCGGCTATGGCGAGAGAATATAATAAGAAATTTAGATTACTTCATGATAAAACTCATATATCACTTTTTTCGTCAGAGAGCTTGATAAGGCTAGTGAGAGATCTTGGATTAAAAATAGTTAAAATCGAATACCCATATTTTGAAGGTCCATTTTTTAATAAAAAAAATATTCTACAACTATTTAAAAAAAATAATAAATACTCACCACCTTTTTATGGTTCTGTAGTTACATTGTTTATAAAAAAAAAATAAAAAATATTATTATTTATATTTGGGATATAAAAAGAAAATCAGTTGTTGTATCAAATAATAATAGATTTATACTTAAAAAGTACAAAATTTATTTTATGGAAAGATGGCATAGTGATGCCTTTGAGAACAGGCAAATAGCAAATAAAATTTTCGAAGATTTAAAAAATAAGTTAAAAATTATTCCCCATAATTTTAATGGATGGAGATCATTCCCTAATCAAAATCTTGAAACAATTTTAATTAATGAAAATGGTCTGAGAAATAAAAGCATTAAAGATTTAAAAAAAACTAAAAATTGTTTATTATTAGGTGGCTCAGTTGCTTGGGGGTTTGGGGCATCGTCTAACAAAAATATACCTTCATACCAAATAGAGAAAATATTAGAGAGGGACTATAATATTAATCTTAATATAATCAATCTTGCTGAACAAAGTTATACTAGTATTGAAGAATTAAACTCGTTCATTTTTTCATTTTATGAATTAAACCCCTCTGCAGTAATAATTCTAAGTGGATGTAATGATATAGGTTTTGAATTCGAAAATAATTATAAGAAAATATTTTTATATGAAGATTTATTAAATTTTTTCTTATGGGGTGATAAATTAGGTATTTTTAGAGAAAAAAAAAAAATTCATTTATTAATAAAAGTAATTTTGAGATTGTTTAAGAAAAATAAAACTATTAATGAAGAATTTTTTTATTTTAAAAGACCGCATAAAGATGAAATAGCAAATAATATGTATGGATCTAAAATAGATTTTATTAAAAATTTTTGTGAACAAAAAAAGATACAAGTTTTCAATTTTCTTCAACCTGATCTTTTATTTAAAAAAAATAAATCAAATTTTGAAAAGGATTACGAAAAATTTGAAGGAGAAGAAAAAAAAGAATTTATTATTAAAAAATATAAATTTTTAGAGGAAAAATTTTTTAAAATCAAAAATAATACAAGTTATTTCAAAAATTATAGTTTGTTAAATTGTTTTGATGAATTTAAGGAAACAATTTTTTTTGATAGATCGCATTTAGCAGATTTTGGAAATAACATATTGGCAAGAAAAATAAGTTCTTTTATAAGCTCAAATTTAAAGAAATAGAGGCAATAAATTAAAAAAAAAAGTTGTAATAAAGTATAATGTATTTAGGATAACTAAATGAACAGTTGGATTATATTAATTCTATTTTTGATATGTATTATATTCATTGTATTATTCTTCAAACTTACAAAGAAAAATAAAAAAAAAGTGGGTATGGATAATACTGATAAACCAGCTGAGGATATCTATCCCTTGTATTAATAAATTAAAATGGTTTATTTCTAACATTACACTATCTTGATTAAACTACAAAAACTAATTTCTTCGATTTTGTGTTTTTTGTTACAAATATTTATTTTTTTTATAATTAATCTTATTTATTTTATTATAATTTTACCAACTTCATTAATATTAAGAGTAATGCAATTAGATATATTAAATCTAAAATTTGAAAAGATAAACTCTTATTGGATTAAAAAAAAATAAAATTATTTAATGACAGCTATATTGGGAATATCAGCATTTTATCATGATAGTTCAGCTTGTATAATTATAGATGGCGAAATCATAGCAGCTGCGCAAGAGGAAAGATTTACAAGAATAAAGCACGATTCTAGATACCCTCATAATGCAATTGAATTTGTTATAAAATATGCAAAATTAGAAGTTAATAATATTGATTTTGTTGTTTTTTATGAAAAACCTTTTTTAAAATTTAGAAGACTTTTAAAGTCTTATTTAGCTTGCGCTCCAAAAGGATTTATTTCTTTTAATAAGTCCATGTCTATATGGTTAAAAGGGAAACTTTTTCAAAAACAATTAATTTTTAAACATTTAAATTCTTTAGATAGTAGTTTTACTAATATAGATAAGATTAAATTTTGTGAGCACCACTATAGCCATGCAGCAAGTGCTTTCTACCCATCACCTTTTAATAAAGCAATTATATTGACTGCTGATGGAACTGGTGAATGGGCAACAACTACTATTGCTATAGGAGAAAAAAATAAACTAGAAATAAAAAAAGAAATTAAATTTCCTCATTCTCTTGGATTGCTCTATTCAGCTTTTACACACTTTACTGGTTTTAAGGTCAATAGTGGTGAATATAAATTAATGGGGTTAGCACCTTATGGAAATCCAATATACGAAGAAAAAATAATTAATAATTTAGTTGATATTAAAGATGATGGATCTTTTAAATTAGACCAAAGTTATTTTGACTATATTGCTGGTAATAAAATGATCAGTAACAAATTTGAAAAATTATTTGGGCATCAAAGAAGAGACCCAAATAAAGAACAAATATCACAATTTCATATGGATGTTGCAGCTTCTATACAGAAAGTAACTGAAAAAATTATGTTAAAAATTTGTAAATCTTTAAAACGTGAATTCAAATTACCAAATTTATGTTTAGCGGGAGGAGTGGCTCTTAATTGTGTGGCTAATGGTAAAATTCTAAAAGAAAAAATTTTTGATAATATTTGGATACAACCAGCGGCTGGTGATGCTGGTGGAGCAATAGGAGCGGCTTTAGGATTTTGGTATGACAACTTAAATAAAAAGAGAAATGTTATAACTTCAGACGCTATGAAAGGTTCGTATTTAGGACCTGAATACAATCAGAAATTTATTGAGAAAGAGCTAAAAAAAATAGGTGCTGTATATGAAATTTTGGATGAAGATGAGTTGTTAGAAAAAACTGTAGAAAATTTAACAAATTCTTCTGCTGTAGGATGGTTTCAAGGTAGAATGGAATTTGGACCTCGATCACTTGGTTGTAGATCTATAATTGCAGACCCTAGATCAGAAGATATGCAAAAAAATTTAAACCTAAAAGTCAAATTTAGAGAGAGTTTTAGGCCATTTGCCCCCTCTATTTTAGAAGAAGATTTAAAGGAATGGTTTGAACTTGAAAGTAAAAGTCCTTACATGCTTTTAGTATCAAATGTTAATAAAGATAAAACTATAAGCCTAAATGATAATGATAAAAATTTTTTCGGAATAGATAAATTAAATTTAAAAAGATCGGAAATACCTGCTGTGACACATGTTGACTATTCAGCAAGAATCCAAACTGTTAATAAAAATACAAATTTAAAATATTACAAATTAATAAAAAAATTTAAAGATAGAACAAAATGCCCAGTTTTAGTGAACACTTCGTTTAATGTTAGAGGAGAGCCAATTGTGAACACTCCTGCTGATGCTTTTAAATGTTTTATGGGAACAAACTTAGATGCTTTAGTAATTGGTAATTGTTTTTTAATTAAAAATGATCAAAACAAAAAATTAGAAAAAAAATACCACAAAAAATTTAATTTAGACTAATTATTATTTTTATTTATAAGCTACAAAAAATTTCAATATTTATAATATATTAATATAAAATATATTGTTATTAGAAGAATATGAATAGAAAATATTTCACTTAATAAAGTATTTTTAGACAAGACAAATTTGAATTTGTTAAAAATTGAAGGAAAAAAATTACATATAAAATAAATTTCACAAGAAACTAATTCTAATCACAAACTACTTAATTTTTTGAAAGTATTTTTTTGGCTAAAGATAAACCAATATCAATTGCTTGATCTGTATTAATATATTTATATTCAGCTAGCCTACCCGCAAAATATACCCCTTTTTTTTCATAAAAAATTTTTTCTTTTTCATAAATTTTATAGAGTTGCTTATCTTTCTTTGTTGATAAGGGGTAATATGGATCTCCACTAGATGTAGGATATTCTTTAGAAATAGTTGTAAAATTAGATTTTTGAAGAGTCACATGTTTATACTCAACCTTTCTAGTAAATTTATAATCATTTGGGTAATTTATTTGTACACAGTGCTGATAATATTTTTTTTTATAAGTTGTAAAATTGAACTTTAATGACCGCCACCCAAGCTTACCATGTTTAAAATTAAAAAAAGCATCAATTGGTCCAGTAAAAATTATGCTTTTATATTTATCTAAATCTTTATCAGAAAACTTATATTTCCTTTTTAAACTATACTTAATATTTTTGTGATTGAGCATTTTATCAAACATTTTTGTAAAACCATATTTTGGCATTAATTTAAGCTTGGCTTCTATATAATCTTTATTTTTAGTAAATCTTATAGGAATTCTTTTTGCAACAGACTCATTTATATATGTTGGTTTAACACCCCATTGTTTTATTGTGTAATTTTTATAAAACTTTTCATAAAGCTTTCTTCCTATTTTTGAAATTAAATAAGTCTGAAAATTATTTTTTTTAAATTTTTCTCTTTTTGAAATTTTTTTCAAAAATTTTTCAGCTTCTTTAGATGTAAAATTCTTATTATAAAATTTATTTATAGTATTTAAATTTATTGGAAAATCATAAAAATTTTTATCTACAAACGAATTTACACGATATTTTCCAGGTATCCATTCTGTAAATTTTGATAAATACTTGAAGACTTTAAAATTATTTGTCCTAAAATAATGTGGCCCATATTTATGGACCAAAACCCCATATTCATTAAAATAATCATAACAATTTCCTCCTATATGATTTCTGGTCTCTAATATTTCAATTTCATAGGATTTTTTAGATAATATTTCAGCAACAGTACAACCAACGGGTCCTGCCCCAACTATTAAGATTTTATTATTTTTTATTTTTTTTAACAAAGTCTCTAATATATTTTTCTATTTTTATTTTTGGTTTGTATCCTAATATTTTATAAGTTTCATTTTTTGTTTTGAATGAAGCGAACCTCTCTCCAGGTCTTTTGGGAAGCATTTTAATTTTTTTATCAAATAACTTTGCTATTTCAATTATGGTATAAGATTTACCGGTGCCTAATAAATACTCTTTGTTTAAGTTTTTCTTCCAAGCAAGGTATGTCCCATGAACTACGTCACTTACATGAGTAAAATCTCTTAATTGAGTACCAGGCGAAACTACTGTTAATGGCTTATTTTTTAAATATTGTCCCTCAAATATACCTATAACAGCAGCTAATTTTCCATATCTAGTATGTCCTGGACCATACACGTTAAAAAAATACACTATTTCATATTTTAATCCAAACCAAATATTGAAGTTTTTTATTAGTTCAATATTTTTACTTTTTGTCCAGCTGTAAGGAGAAAGGTTTTCGTCTGCACCATTATTTCCAAATTTGCTAGAAGAAGCTGAATAAACTAACTTAATTTTTCGTTTACTGCAAAAATTTAAAACTTTATAAGTACCTAGTGTATTACTAGAAAAACATTCGTTTGTGTATTCAAAGCTTTTAACTATTCTTGAAAATTCTCCTAAGTGAAAAAGAACGCTAATATTTTTAAATTTTGATAGTTTATTTTCAATATCTAATGTATTTGCAATTATAATTATAATTTTGTTTCTTTTTGATTTTAAATTTATTTTATTATAATTTTTGAGTGATTTGTCATAAAGAATTATTTTATGATTTGTTAACTTTTTGTCTAAGTATTTAACAAAATTTTGCCCTATGAAGCCAAGACCACCTGTAATAACTATTTCATTTTTGGTCATACTTTGAATATTAAGTTGAGAAACAAAGATAACATTTTTGAAAAATTATACTTAGAAGTTCCAAAATATCTTTTTCTAAAAATTATATTTACCCATTTTATTTTATAATTTTTTAGTATAACATACGAAAGCAAGCAATTAAATAACATTATATTGTTATATTTTTTTGTTGTATTTATAATTTTAAATACTTTTTTTAACTCATTAATTCTCATAATTCTATAGGGTGTATTTAAATCTTTAATGTATAAAAATTTTTTTAAGAAAAAAATAAAAGACATAACTCTAGAGTTTATAAACCTAAGATTGCCATCTTTTCTTACCTTCCTATAACCGAAGATAAAAGGATTTTTTTCTTTATCGATTAAATCATAAAATTTTAATAAATATTTTGGATCACATTGATTATCACTATCAATTTGAAGTATGTAATCAAAATTCTGAAATCTTTTTACAATATATTGATATCCAAATTTACAGGTATCTCCATGACCAGAGTTTTTTTTTCTTACAATTCTGTATTTAATTCTTTTTACGTTTTTTTTTATTGTTTTTGTGGAATTATCTGTTGAACCATCGTCAAAAAAAAAGAAGAATAAATTTTTATTAAGTTCTTTATTTTGGTTAGAAAAATTTTCCCATTCCTTTATAAAATAATATAGATTTTTTTCTTCATTATAATATGGGATTAAGATCGCAATTTTTATATGCATTTCATAATTTTTATATAATTACCAATTTAAGTGTGGGTTTAATATCAAGTCTAATGAAAATTTTTTTCAGTGCATAAATCAAGCCAATTGAGCT
>CERI01109564.1_pt1 | contig 11823 bp, 13 predicted proteins | sample 350261 | NCBI WGS metagenome assembly CERI01 (sample SAMEA2620979, study PRJEB7988) | marine metagenome | isolation source: saline water (ENVO:00002010), including
TTATGTATTGTCCACTAGAAACATCGGGAGCATAAGCACGAAGTTTTGTTTCTATTATGTTTAAAAGTAATTGTGCTTCTTTTTGAATATCAAGATTTGTCTGGACTAATGCATTAGAACTAGGACCATCAACTTTAACTCTATGAGAAAATGATATTTGGATACCCTGTCTAACCATTTTATCAACTTTTGTTTCTCGAGATAATCTTTTACCTAGTTGAACACGAGCTTGTCTAGCTATAAATGGTGGTAAACCAAAAGGTCTTACAACTTGGTCAATTAATCTACCAGAAATAGAACCAGTTCCTATACGAGAAGCTCTACCTATCATTTGAGCTACAAAGTTACCACCTCTTGCAGCTTCAACAGTACCTATAGCTCTAGCTAAAGGATATACTTTTCTACGGCTATTTGAAAGAAATTGACCTGCTCCAGTATTTTTTACACCGGGCAATACTTTGATAGTACCAGACCTTTTACCATAGGTATATAAAGCGGTTCTAAATACTTGAGAACGACTACCACCTGTAGATTTTGGTGGTCTTTTTTTTGTTATATTTTCAAAAGCCATTAGGTTCTAACTAATGTTTGAAGTTGTTTATAACACTCTACTCCATATCTGTCTAAATAAGGAGTTACTATAAGGATTTCATGATATTGACTTCCTCTAACTAATCTATCTCCGGGTACAACCGAAACTCCTTTTTCTACATAGACATTAAAACTTTCTATAGTTGTATTTCTACCATCTCTGTCTTCTTGAGAACCTCTAGATTCAAATTTAGATTTAACATTTATTGTAGAGTCAGCCCAATCGTCTGACGGTAAACCTCGTTCATCAAGGTTTGTTTCACTTACACTTTGAATAGTGCATGTTTCTGGTAAAAATCTGTGTCGCAAAGGCATACTTGTATTTTAGAACAAAATGTTATAAAAATTGGTTTAGCATGTCTCCCATCATAAATTCTTTATAAACCATGCTGTAAAGCATTTTATTCTTACCTAGCAAGTGTGGGTTGTGTCCCATTTGAGAACTGTAATCTCTTATAATGTTTATTATCTCTATTCCTATTACTTCATACAAAGAAAGTAGTTTGGAAAAGTCTTTAGACCATCTAGCAGTGCCGTCTGGGTTGAAAATAACAAACGAACGAAAGCCATTAAGAATTATATACGCAACTGCATCATGAAGTTTATAATCCATTTTTTTTCCTAAAATAGGGAAGTTGTAACCTTTTTGTTTGTAAACAGTAGAGATTCCTAAGCTACCTATACTACCTTTTTTAGTAGGCCATATTTCTTGTGTTTTGTAATTTATATAGTCATATAGGTATAGTATGTCTTTTACAATTGTTCTATATTGTTTAAAAGACTTAGGATTTGCTTTATACAGTTCTAAAACTTTTTGTTTGTCCCAGTAAGAATATATAGGTTGATTATCTACTTCAGAATCATAATAATTATTTCTTAGCAAGTCTATCATTGCTAATACATCGATTGTATCTAGTACATCTTTATAATCTGTATCATCAATTATTTCTGTTAACCAATCTAATTCTTTGTTGTTAATATCTAAAGTTTTATCAATAGATAGTCTTTTATCTAAAGTCTTAGCTAACTCATCAGACAATGATGAATCGTGACCTATAATGCACTCTACTTTTATGTATGAGTTTTTTGCGATATCTTCTATTCTTAAATCTTTAAGTAAATTATATAAATTAGCACCATCAATAATTCCTTCTACATCTTTATCGCTTATCGTTATAGATACCCTTTTTTGAGATTCTGATATTTCAGCTTCTTTACAATATATTTTTATTCCTTGTGATTTTATATGGAATGTTCCCTTTTCCCCATACTCTTGTTTAACAGATTTTATTATATCATTTGCAACATTGCTATTGTAATCAAATATGTTGCAGTTAGGGTGTATAGGCAATAATTGTTTCTGTGCTGGTCTATCAAAAGTTAAATCTCTGATAGGTATATACATTGCAAGCAAAAAGTTCTTTGGTTGTACTGGGTCTGGCATAATGCTATAACTTTCATAATGAAAGAAATACTTATTATTACCACTTACTACTGCGTCAGTACCTTCGTCTTTTACCATCTGTATTTTTTCTTTTTTGCTTTTGTAAATTGTCTAAAAGATTTTTCTGTTAAATCACTTGGGTTTTTATCCCACTCTACATCTACAGGAGTTTCAAATCTAACATTTTTAGAAATTTGTCTTGTGCAAATCACATTGTCTTTAGGACACAAAATCTCTGGTTCTTCAGTTATCCTATGTGTTATCTCATAAATTTTATTACAAGATAAACATTTATAATCATATCTAGGCATTTTTGTTTACTGCTCTATTCTTTTGTCTTTTTTTTCTTTTAGAAACTTTATGACAATCTTTACAAAACAATTTAAGTCCGTCTTTTGAATTAGGATTTTTAGCGAAGTCTGAAGATTTCTTATCTTTTTTACAAGACAAACACATCTTCATTTTATCGTCACCTAGCTCTTCTTTTTTTTGTTTGAGTATATCTATACATTCAATACATAATCTTGTTAGTCCGTCTAAATATCTTTGATTTTTTTTATATTCTTCTACAGGTTTCCATTCACGACAATACTTACATTCTTTTTCAATAGGGTCTTTTAGACTTTTAGCAGCTAATTTTTGTGCTTCATTAACTTTATCTGCTAATCCTTCTTCTTCTTCCATCCATGTTTTAAATCTTTCTAAACCAATAGACTGTTCTTCATAGGTTCTAGGAGTAGTAAGACCACCACGACCAGTTCTAATAATTTCTAGTATTGACTCAGCGGTTTCTTCATTGTATGCACCTCGTTGAGGTACGCCGGATTCTATTCTTAATTGACGAACTCTTTCATGTGTGACCCCCCATTCATCTGCCCACTGTTGGAGCATTTTATTTGGGTCTTCTAAAAAGAGCTCCCTTGCTTCCTCTAAGGAAGGGGCTTTTCTATGTACCATACTCTATTATACAAAGAATCGGCTTTTAAATGGGTTTAATATAGCCATGTCAGCATTAGTCAGAACAGGTTGTAAGTTTTGTACTACAACATCTGCAAATGCTATATCGTAATCTCCAATTCTTTCAGATAGAGCGATGTCAAAATTAGTAGGTGTAGTGTTGTCTGCTAAATGACTTGAAATTTGACCTGTGTCAGCTTTAGCTGAGTTTTGTAAAGAAGTTAAAAGTAATCTGCTAGAAGCTCTTGCAGCTGTTTGTTTTATTTGTTCTGGAATATCAGAAGATGAATATCCACCAACATAAGTAACTGAAACATTTTTAGGTTTTATGCCAGACCATCTAATTACTATTCTTCTCAATCTACCGTTATCGTAATGTACATAATCTTTCTCATTACCGGATACTAATGTGTTACTGTCTTCAGTAACAGAGGTTATAGAAGCAATAGGAATATGTCTAAGAAATAAATCTTGTTGTTCTGCACCGTCAAACACTTCTGTATATGTGGCTTGTTCAACATCATGACCTAAATAACGCTTAATAGCAGCATCAACATAAGGTATGAAAGTATTTGTGACTGAAGCTTCAACAGTTGAGTTTAAATCAACTTGCAGAAATTGTTGTACATCACTAACGCTACAAAGAGCCATTTAGGACTCCTTACTTGTTTTCTGTATCTTTTGGTTTTACAGCTTTGGTTTCTGGTGCTTTTTTAACAGATTTTTTCTTAGGAGCTGATTCTTTTTTCTTCTCCACTTTACCCCAACCTTGCTCTTTGAGCCATTCAGTAGGATATTCTTTACCTGCTTTAGCAACTAAAGAAGCACCCGATTTAGGAAGTTCTGCGAAAGGACCTTCCCAAATGGTACCATCTTTTAATTTCCAAATGCTTTTTTGTGGTTTTGTATATTCTGACATAATGTTTATATTCTACCTTATAAAAACAAAAGAGCCGGTTTTACCCGGCCCTCTTGAAATTTCGCTACTAACGAATATTACATATTTGTTAGTTTATGAAAAGCTGCTTGCCTGTAAACAGGGAAACCGACTCTCATAGTAGCTCTGATTGCTAATTGATTCTTTGTAAAGAAATCGCTATGTGAATCAGATACGGCTATTTCCATACCTTGTCTCATAACGACATTAGCTGCTTCGCCACCACCGAATTTACCAACAAGTACTGTACCTGCGGCAATTGCGGTTGTAGGAACTACTTTTAGTCCCCAGATTTGTGCTGAAGGACCTGCGCCCATTCCACCTGCGGCTACGAACAAAGGATTCTTTGCTGCGTATCCAGCAGTAGCATCTCCTGCAAAGTCAGCACCAACTGATGTGACAATGTCATTCCAGTCATTAGGATGCATAATAATTGCATCTGGTTCTGTGAATGCGTTGACACGAATGTCAGTGATTGCTCCGTAGATAGCGCCAATTTTTCCTAAAGTTCCAGAATAGGAGCTAAAGTCAGTTGACCCAACGGATGTTTTACCAGCGTCCAAGATTCCTTCGATGTTTGGAGCAGTACCATCTCCACTAAGGAGTTGACTGTCCATACGAAGTCTAATCATTGTTTGAAGTCTAGAGTTCAAGTAACCTTGAATACCAGATTCGTCTGCTAATAATTCATCTGTAACTGGGATGAAAATACCCATTTTACGGATTGCTTCTGTTTGCTCTGTGAAAGCCAATGCTGCTTCACCGACTGCTGCACCTTCAGCAGCTTCAGCTGCATTGTTTGTGAAGGTTGTTTCTTCTAAGTAAGAGAAACTGTTTTGGTCTGTGTTTATTACATCAAATAATGATATAACAGCATTAGGGTCTCTAAGAGATGTCTCCAAGATTCCAGGTTGTCTTAAGACTTCCGGTGGATATCCTGTAGTTGTTAGTGATGTTTTTGTCTCAACTTTTGAGTCAACACCTTTGACACCATTGTTCATATAATTTTTATATGCATCTGTGTCTACAAATTGCTCGCCAACAGATTTTACTTCTGCTGATACACCAGCTTGTGGCATTTCAGATACTGGCTTTGAATCTTCTGTAAGAGCTTTCTCGTTTTGAGCTTTTTTCTTCTCAATCGAAAGGTCTTCTACGAGTTCAGCAAGTTCGTCATTTCTTGACTTAATTTCCTCTTTTTGTTCAGAGGTGTACTTGCCGTCTTCGTTAGCTTCAAAGACAGATTTAAGTTCTGTTCTCTTAGCAGCAACTTGGTCCATGAGTTCGTTAATTTTACCCATTTTTTAGATTCTCCAATCTATATTGCTTATACTTCTTCTATTTCTTCGACTAGGGATTCAGCGATAATCTGCTGCGCCCTTGCCCACTCTGCGTCAAATTCCTCATCGTCAGATGAATCAGTGTTATCTTCTGGAGTTTCTTCTTCTGCAACCTCAGATTCTGGTTCTTCTTCAACAGATTCCTCTGCTGGAGCTTCTTCCTCTACAGGAGCTTCTTCTGTTTCAACATCAATAGTATCAACTGAAGCTTCTGCTTCTTCGGTTAGTTCATCTTCCACAAGTTCTTCTTCTATTTCTAACTCCAAAGCACCTTCTGAACCAACATTTCCGATGAACTCATCAATCTCGGTCCATGCGTCATTCAAGTCGTCTGCGACTGCACGCAATGCTTCGGTGGCTTTAACGCCTAATTTCCTACCATCTTCGTCTCGGAGCATAGCTATTGCTTTAGCTCTTGCGACTAAGTCATCCAATGCGGCAAGCACATCTTTGACTTCATCAGAGAAAGGTTTGCTTTCTTCTGAAATCTCTAAATCTTCTTCACTTTTCATTTCTTTTTTATCCTCTTCCATCTTCATGCAAGAACCACCTTTGTGATAACTGCAAGATTTTTTCTCATCGTCTTCTTCGTAAGCTTTTTTATCAGAACAACATCCGCAAGCTTTAGGCTCTTCTTCCTGTACCTCGCTTTTTTGTTCTGTTATTTCCTTAAGAAGTTCTGTATTGGATTTAATAGCAAGAGTGTAAGTATCTTGATTAGCACCCACTAGAACAGGAGAAACTTCATAAACAGTTAAGTCCTTTAGGTATCTAGCGTTTGTGTCTCCATTATCAGTGTCTGCTTTTGCAAACTCTGAATCATTTACTTTATATCCAAATGACCACTGTTGCATATCACCCATATTTTTTACAAGATTATAGGCTTCTTTACCAGACTCTGTGTCCATAAAGAATTCACCTTTAAATACGGCTTTATCGTCATCCTGTGCGATTGTACCTTTTCCAATTGGCATATCCCATTTGTGAGACCAAACCATAGGTACTTGATTATTTTTAAAACCAGATTTGACAGCTCCCGGTACAACAACATCTCCATCGCTGTCAAGAGAGTTGAACAAACTGAAAACTGCTTCGACTTGACCAGAGTCATCTTTTAACTCTATATCAATATTTTTAGATTCGTTATTCATACATCCTTCAATCTTAAATTGTACAATAGATTATTCAGATGTGCGTCTTAACTATTTTATACTATGTTTTCGGGATTTAGTTTTTTATTATCTAAAGTCTGATATTATTTTAAGCTTTGAAATAAGAACTTTTACACTTCTATCTGTTTTCTGATGGTCGCCATTTTCTAAACGAGCCCATACCATAATAGTTGCTTCGTCATCGTTTACTGATGTAACAATACCATGAACAATTGATGGTGGGTCTGGGTCTTTGTTGATTGACCAACTGACAGCTTGACCTACGCTAACTGATTTTGCTTTACTATCAAAACCTTTTGATGACAATGGATGTGCGCTTGGCAATAAGTCTTGGTCATAAGGTTTTCTTCTAAACTTACCAGTTCTCAATGCTCTTAAAAAACCGTTCACTCTGGCCATTGCCCACTGGTCAGCAGATGTAACATTGCCTCTTACTGAACCTGGGTTAGTTCTATATGCTCCAACCCCTCTATTGAATACAGCAATCAACATTCTAAGCGTTGCTCTATGCTTAGGATTCTTAGAGTTGTGGTCTTCTACTTTATTAGTAAGAGCTGTTCTAACTCTACCAGAAACAGCTTTCAGTAAATACTCTTCAGCCATATCAAGAGATTTTTTTCTACGCTCTCTAATAACTTTTTTGTAATCATTAACAACTGACTTCATTTGTGAAACACCACCAGCAGTTACACCGCCCCATTTCATAACAGCAATAGTTCCGTTAAGTCTGTTATTTTTCTTGTGACGATTCATAAAGCGTTCTCTTCTCTTAACCCAGTTAAGAACTGATTCGCTTCTATCTCCACCTTTGTAAGCTGTCCATCTATTGAAAGCATCATTACCAGTAAATGAAGTAGGAGGATTACCACCGGTACCTGCTCTTCTCCAAATCTCTGGCCAGTTTTCTTTTAAATCTTTAACATAAGCGTGACTAGGAAATTGTTTATGTTGCGAGTTAGATAAACTTATTTTCTGATTATCTCCACTCTTAGGAAAGTTTGTAACTTTATCCGGTGCTTTTTCTTCTGGACTATTCAGTTTGTCTCCTTTTTCATACATTGTTTCAGCTTCTTCTAAAGAAACTTTTAATTCTTCAATATCCTTAGACTTTTTAGGCTTACTGACAGCTTCTTCATATTCTTCATGTGTCTTGCAAGGCATGTATACTTCTTTGCCGTCTACTTCGTGACTGTGTACTCCAAGAGAACAACTTAGTTCTTTAGACCTTTCCATAGCTTCTGCTGGATTGTCAAACACATCTTTGTCAAGTGCAATTTTACCTTGGTCAAGTCTTGTAGGTGTAGTCAACACTTCTTCTGTTCTTTGTACTTCTGGAGCTAAGTCTGTACTTGTTAGTTTGCTTTCTTCATCATCATTGTTATTTGCCGGAGCAGGTTTATCTGTAGGATTATCATTAAGAAGTGGTGAACCATCTTCTGTAACTTGAATCATGTTAAGAGGCCTTAGATAAACATCGTGTCTATTATCTGCTTCTAGCCCTACAACTTTTCTTGCTTCGCCAATTGTTACCCAACCCCCTTGTACAGCAGTGTTCATGCGTTTATAGAGATTGTCTTTGTCATCAGCTAAAGCTCTAACATTAGAGATATCGAATTCTGCGTATTCGTTTTCGCTACTGTCAAACTCTGGTCGTAACAATTGATGAGTCAAATCTTGCGCAACCATGTTCCACATTGGAACTAGTTTAGACTCTGTAAAGAACTCTCTCAGTTCTTTTGTATTTGAGTAAGTTGCTGAATCAAGACCAGCGCCGAGTCCTGCGAGAATAGCTGGAACGCCAAGTACCGCTGAAACTCTCTCTTCTGGTATTCTTCTTAATTCTGCCAACTTCATTTGGTCTGGTGAGAAAGAAACGATTTCTACATTCATAGCACCGGATAAGACCATAGGAGCACCTCTGTTCTTACCCCCAAACTTTTGCTTATACATATCAGCAATAGCTTCGGCTTCTTCTCTTGTTGGCCCACCCATCTGGTCATCTCTTGGAGAGAGAATCACTCCGGGTACTGCCATATTGTGCAACAAAGCAGCAGTGTATTGTCCTGCGGCTTCGTCTCCTGCTATTTCCCTTAGAACGCCTCTAAGCGGAGCAAGTCCTCGCCTCATGTTATTTGGGTCAACATTTTGGCGTAAATGAATCATGTCTTTTTTTTCTATTTTTACAGAATCTTCACCCTGTGTACCACCTTGTGGTTGATAATCAAAATGTGTAATAAGTTCGTTTTCGTTACCTTTAGCTTCTACTAAGTGTGGCATTAAAGGAACTAGCTCTACAACTTGTCCTCTTTGATTTCTATTCTTGTAAATAAAAGCATCGCCGTTTGCATTTAAAGCAGTAACAATGTAATTAGCTAACAATTGTTGTGTCATGTAAGGATTTGGCTTTCTAAATAATCTAGCCATTGGATGATTCATGTCTTGTGCATAATCACCTTCAGCATTCCTTGTTGCTACTAAAAGTCCTGGTTCTGCAAATGAGGTTGCTAAAACACTAAGACATGCAATAACAGCAGAGTTTCCTGTGCCGTCTCCTAGTTCTGCTAATTTTTTGTGGTCAAAGTAACCAGACTGGGTATTGTAACCCATTACTGATTGATTTAAATATGAATACTCTGATTGGTTTACAAGTAAACCTTTTTGTTCTCTACGAATTCTTGCATCAGTTGGTGCATTCAACCAATCTAATGCTTTTGAAAACCTTGACTTATTCTCGTCCATTAATACGCGCTCCAGCTTCTTGCTTCTTGTAACATTTGAACACCGTAAGATAATGTATCAATGATGTCATCATGAGCCCCTGCTGGGAAAGTCATTATTTCTCTCTCAACCTCTGGTAGCCAATGTGTATCTCTCAGTAAAAATACATCTCCCGATTCCATTCGGGCAGATAAAGGCAGTGCGCGTGTAACTTTATCTTTATCCGTCTTAAGGTCTTTAACTCGAATACCAGCTCGTTGCGCCATCTGGATTATCGCAGTTTGGAAACCTTGGCGTTCTATACCTACATATTTTAGCTTATTTTTATCCATTGCGCGTTTTATCGCTGGAATTATATCTGGACCTTCTAGTTTTGCTCTAGTCATGTCAATAATAAGTAATTTGTTGTCTGGAGTTCTCGCAAATGAGGTAATAACAGTAAAGTCTGAATTCTTATTTGTTGTTGTAGCTAAGTCAACAATTCCAAATTTTTCTAAAGCAGACAAATAATATTCTGAACCTTCAACTATACATTTAAGATTTCCTGCTTCATCCGGAACCATAGCAAAGTAATTTATCCATTCTGGTTTTAACATACCTTGACCTGCATCTACAAACTCTGCTAAATACTCTTGGGCAAAAACAATTGAGCCAACTTCTTTTCTGGCAGACTCTACTTCTTCTGGGTCAATCATAGGATTGTCTGTAGTAGCAAATTGGAATCTCTCCCAGTTGTCTGCTTCGTCTGCTACTTCCCATAAGTCATAAAACCAATTGCTTCTTCCAATAGGAGTGCTAATAAATAATGCAGACCCTTTTCTTTCTGTAAGGGTAGGTCTAAGAACTTCTTGCCATACTTCTGGTTTTACGAAAGCTGCCTCATCCATAACAAGAAAGTCAAGACCCTCTCCACGAAGTCTTTGTGGATTGTCAGCAGAACGAACTGCAATAGAACCTCCGTTAGGTAAGTCAATTTGCATGTTAGCTAAAGATACTGTTGGTTCTATTTCTCTAGGAAATGATTTTGCACTTGCAGCTATATCACGCCAACCAACTCGTGCAATAGAAAATGTAGGAGCTACCCACCAAGCTCTACCACCTTTGAGTGCTACTTCCAAACACATTTGAACACCAAGTCGTGTTTTGCCAAATCGTCTACCTGCGCATAGAATTTTCCAACGAGCTTCTGAGTTTGCTACTTTTAATTGTCCTTCGTGTAAGGCAGGAAGTTTAGGAACATACTTGTTAGTCATGAAGTTCTTTATACATAATAATTGGAGTGTGTTCACCTCTATAAGCTCCCAAAACATTGAAGTCAAGGTGTGCATACGCTTCACTATACGCTTCGTCTTCTGTTATTTTTTGTTCTGCATCTTCGTATATGCCATCAATAACCATATCCAACATTGTATAAAAATCATAAATTGCTTTTCCGTCTGAAGAATAACCTAAGTAAGCCTCTTCAAAATCATCTATAATCATTGCTTTGGGATTGAACTCTGTTAGTTCACTGTACACATCACTCATTTCACTCTCCACTGTAACATAAGAAATCCTTTTAGTAGTTCAGTGTACTCTCGTTGAGAACCAACTTGTTGTCTTCCGTCAAATATATCATGATGATGTTTACACAACATACATACATTCATAGGGTCGTCAGATATGTCTCTGTTTGCTCCACCCATACCCTTTGCTTTTAAGTGCGCCATCTCTAGCCATTTTTTAGAATTGCATCCCGGCCATTCACAAGTATTGTTTGCTCTCTGTAAAGCTTTCTCCCGAAGCTCAGATAGATTTTTCTTGCCGGTGCCTTCTCGTTTTTTCTGCCCCATTCCGGATATTCCCGAAGAAGCACTACGCCTCTGTTTGAACTCTTTAAAAGTTTCGTTTTCCGGGTCCCAACTTATTTTATTCATGGTGTGCCTAGACTCCTTTTGAATAAGGCTATCCCCGAAAGAATAGCCAGTGATGGGAGGATATCGGTTAGTGGAGCCGACATATTCATCTTAACATTTAAATCTAAAACCATAGGTTTTATTATAGTCGAACTAGTTCCTCTTTGTAGAGATAAGCTAAAGAAATCATTCTGTCGATTATGTATCGTTCGAGAGCTTTTGGATTTAGATTTGGCTGTTTCCAAGTGTCGATTATTTTTCTACCCTTGATGTAAGTTATCTGTTCCCCACTAACTTTAAATCTCATTCCATTTTGTATATAATCTAAAGTCATTTTTTTATAGTAGCACCCAACTTTGAATATTTTTTTTATTGCCCCCACCCAAACTTTTTAATGGTAGGTACAGCTAACCCTGTGCGGACCCGCCCAACACAAAATTTAAATACTCCGAGGAATGTCCCTTAACGGACGACATACGGGCTGGCTAGACCGCTTACTTTTGTTCTAGTCGTACAAGATATTTTAAGAGCCAGTATCTTGAACTGTTTGTAATTAAACAGATTAGAACGAATGTCAAACAAAGTCAAACGCAGAAAGTAATTAATAATTTACTTTTGAAATTTGCGTGTATATACAACTGTGTTACAATTTTATTATCGAGTACAAAGAAATAGAGCATCTTCCAACCGGGTGCTCTTTTTCTTATACAACACCTCTTGTCCCAAATACAAATAGAAACTCTTAGCTTGTTGCAAAGATGGCTCGTGT
>CERI01284206.1_pt1 | contig 11819 bp, 9 predicted proteins | sample 350261 | NCBI WGS metagenome assembly CERI01 (sample SAMEA2620979, study PRJEB7988) | marine metagenome | isolation source: saline water (ENVO:00002010), including
CAACTATTGAACCAGAGTTAGCAACTATCATATCAGAACCTATGGCTATGTAATATCCACCAGATGCAGCCATGTTATTAACTGAAGCTATAATGGGTTTTTTATTAGATAATTTTATTTCATTAACTTTATGATAAATTTCTTGGCTAGGAGCAACACTACCACCAGGGCTATCTATTCTTAAAATAATTGCTTTTACGTAATCATTTTTATTAAATGAATCTAATGCTTTTATAATTTTATCGGATTCAAGAATAACACCATCAATATTCACAACAGCTATATTAGTATTATTTTCATTTTTAAAAGGAAAAAAAAATAGATAAATAGCAAATATTGAAAACAGAACATATTTAAATCTTTTATTTTTGAAAATATTCATCATCTATAAATAACTAATTTTTGACCTATTTTTATAAAATCGCTTTTAAGATTATTCCATTTTTTTACTTTAGAAACTTTTACTTTATATCTTTCAGCAATTCTACTAAGAGAGTCTCCTCGTTTTACTTTATAGATATGCTTTGTTAGTTGTTTTTTATACTTCGATTTATCACCAACTGGTATTTTAATAATCTTACCCATTCTTAGAGGTTTATTTCTATCAAGATTATTCAATTCACAAATTGCTGTAATTGTAGTGTTATTTCTTGTCGCTAGTAACCAATAACTTTCACCTGATTTAACTTTATGACTTACAATATAGGTTCCTTCAGATTTAGATTCAGGAATAAGAGAAAAAAGTGAATCAAAAGCTGGATTACAACCTTTAGGCATTTTAAACATATATGGTTTATCACCATTGACATAAACAATATCTTTAAGTAGTTCTGAATTATATTGTTTTAAAACCTTTGTACTTAAACCACTACATTTAGCTATATCTTTAATCTTAACAGATTTATTAATTTCAATCATATCCCATTCGAAATATGGATCAGGATTAACTTTAAAATCATACTTTTCAGGATTTTTAGATATAAAAATTATAGCTAAGATACTTGGAACATAATTTTGAGTTTCTTTTGGTAAATTTTTGAGTTCCCAATAATTTCTAGTATTAAAATAATTAATATGTCTCTGAACTCTTGTTTCACCACAGTTATAAGCTGCAAAAGCTAAGTACCAATCATCAAATTGCTTGTACAATCTTTTTAGATATTTACATGCAGCTCTTGTTGATTTTTCAATGTCTCTTCTTTCATCTATATAATAATTTTTTTTGAGACCAAATACTTTTGCTGTACTTGAAATAAATTGCCAAGGACCAACAGCTGAAGCATATGATTTAGCATCAGTTTTCAAACCGCTTTCTACCATTGCAACATAAAAGATTTCAGGTGGCAGACCCTCCTCTTTTAAAATAGGTAAAATAATTTCTTTATATTTATCTTCTCTATTGAGCCATTGTTGAATATAGGGTCTTCCTTGATTTTGATAATATCGTACTATACTTGCAACTTTATTATTATACGTTATGGGAACATGACCTTCTATTATCTCAACAGTTTCTTCTATATCAATTAAATCATATAAACTTTGACTATATACATATTCTTCTAATTTATCTTTAAATACTGCTGTTGATAAACCCGATTTAGTATGATCGACTGAACTAACTTTATTATCGTAATACTCGATAGAAGCAGATAATATATTTTGATATTTAACTTTTGCAATTTCTGGAACATTCTTACTTATTTGCTCTAATTGTGCTAATGCCTTAAAAAGATTATCAAAATAATATAAAGTATTAAGTGTATCACCTTTTAAATCAGATATAATAGCATCTGCATAAAATAATTTTGATTCATTTAACAATTGCTCGAAAAGATTATCTTCATGAAATTCTAAGGAATCCGAAGCTGATAGAGGTTGATAAATAGGATCAATCAAATTAAGAGTATCTATTTCATCGGAAAAAAAAATTGCTGAAAATATAAATAAGTAAACTATTTTATTCATAATTAATATATTTTTTTAAAATAGATGGAATTTCAATCTTTCCATTTTTATCTTGAAAAGTTTCTAGAATTGCAATCGTAAGCCTAGGAGTTGCTAATCCAGAACCATTTAATGTATGCAAAAATTCTAATTTATTAGTATCCTTATTTCTAAATTTAATATTTCCTCTCGAAGCCTGAAATGATTCAAAATTAGAACAACTTGAAACCTCTAAATATTTTTTTTCAAATGGAGACCAAACTTCTATATCATAACATTTAGCAGCTGAAAAAGATAAATCACCTGAGGCTAAAGCAATTATTCTATAATGTAAATTTAATTTTTGCAATATTGACTCGGCATCTTTTAAAAGACTTTCTAACTCAACATACGAATCTTTTGGCTTAACAAATTTAACTAACTCAACTTTATTGAACTGATGTAATCTTAATAAACCTTTCGTATCTTTTCCATAGCTACCAGCTTCTCTTCTAAAACATGCACTATAGGCAACGTATTTTTTAGGCAAATCTGAATCATCTAATATTTCATTTAAATGCATATTTGTGATTGGTACTTCAGCAGTTGGTATGCAATATAAATCATCTTTATCAATATAATACATGTCATCGGAAAACTTAGGAAGATTTCCTGTTGTCTTTGGAGAATTAGAATTTACTAAAAAAGGAGGAAACAATTCAGTGTAACCATTTTTAGAATGAATATCAAGCATAAAATTAATTAAGCTTCTCTCTAGTTTAGCTCCATTGTTTGTATAAAGGGGAAAACCTGAACCAGAAATATTAGCTGCTCTTTTAAAATCTACTAAATTATTTAAATCACATAAATCTTTGTGATCTTTAATTTCAAAATTAAATTCTGGTTTTTTGCCCCATTCCTTAATTACAACATTATCATTTACAGAGCCTTTAGGAGTCGTTTCATGAATTATATTAGGGATATAAAGTAATTTATTACTCAGACTATTATTGATAGAAAACAAAGATTTATCTAAATTTTTAATTTCTACAGATAATTCCTTCATATTAGAAATCAAAGTTGTGGTATCTTCAGATTTATCATTTCTATTTTTTGAAATCTGCTTATTAATTTGGTTTCTATTTGCCTTAAGCTTCTCTACTTTATTAATTAGAGATTTTCTTTCTAAGTCTAATGATAGAATATCATTGATATTAATATCACATTTTTTATATTTAATACATTCTTTTACAAGATTAATATTTTCGTTAATATATTTTAAACTAAGCATAGAAATAAGATAATCAAATTATTTAATTTAAGACATTGATAATCTACAATAGTTTATCAATTTTTTTTATAGTTTCATTTACAGTTTTACTCCAATTATATTTATTTATAATCTTTTTTCCCTTAAACAATAATTCATCACAAGCAGTTTCATTTTCAATTAAATATAAAATTTTATTTTTCAAATCATTTTCTACATTTAGATCAAAATAAAATGCTCCATCTTTACAAACTTCTTTTAGAGATGGTATATCAGAAACTAATACAGGACACTCGCAAGCCATAGCCTCCAATGGTGTAAAACCAAATCCTTCATAGCTTGAAGGAAGAACTAATAATCTTGCATTATTATAATAACTAATAAGATTATTTTGATTTGTTTCACCAACAAATTCAATATTCATTTTATCATAAAAATTTTCATTAATATGACTATTATTTTTACCAATTAATAAGAGCTTAGAATTTTTTAATCCTGTTTTTATAAATGATTGAATCAACAAATTAATATTTTTGTGATTTCTTATATTACCAACATACAAAATATCATAATTTAATTTATATGATTTTGTCGATATCCATTTTTGCTCTAAACCATGCTTGATAACTGAAATGTTTTTTTTAATGTTTGTGTATTTAAGTATTTCATTTTTAGTGAAATTTGAAACTGCAATAATATTAGCTTTCTTAAAGCCAATAAAGAAAAAAATTATTTTGGCATAAATCCTTTTTAATAATTTATCAAATGAATTATCAACTAAATGCCAGACATCATGAATTGTAACTAGTATTTTAGTACGCAAAAAAATTGGAATAATATAATGAGGAGACCAAAAAAAATCTATTTGATATTGAAATAGTTTAAAATATATTTCAAATTGTTCTTTCAAACTGTATATAGAAGAATTTATATAAATAATTTTATAATTATTAAATACTAACTTTTCTAAAAAAAATGAATGATTACTTTTAGGATTAACTAAAAATATAAAGTTAGATTTTCTATAATGATTTACAATTTCAAAAACTGTATTCTCAATATAAATACTTATACCTGAATGATTTAACATTCTAATATCTATTACAATTTTATTTTTCATTTAATAATTCTAAAAAACTAAATTTATAAAATAATAAAATTGAAAACCAAAAAAGCGGTTCCATTATTAACTGATAAAAAATATTAAAGAAAAATAGTCCAAATAAAAAAGTAAAAATATGATTTTTATAGTTCATAAATAATGGCAATATAAAAGAAATAACTAAAATTGATACAAGATTAATAAATCCACATTCAACTAATGAAGTTATATATAGGGAATGATAATTACCATATTTAATACCACTCCAATAATATCCTTTAATTAATAAATATGAAGTGCCAAAACCTGAACCAAATAATAATATTTTTAAATCACTAAAAGCTGTATGAAATCCTTCTTTAATTAACTTAAAATGTATTCCAGCAGACGAAAACCTTGAAACTTCAAAGATATTCAACCTTTCTTCTAAAGCTAGCGATAAGTCAATATATTCATTAATATTCATAAAGTATATAATAATTGCAAAAAAAACTATACCATAAAGCGAAAACATTAACATATTATTTCTTTGTTCTTTTTCGCTTATAAGTAATTGCAACAGAATTACCATAAATGCTAGCAAGTATAATGTTCTTGAAAAACTAAGAAATAAAAAACATATATTTATAATAATTATAGTTTTAGTATATTTAATTTTACTATTGAAAAAAAATAGAATAAAAGTAAAGAAAAACAAGACAACATTTCCTCTATTGGAATCCATTGAATAACCGCCAAGTCTTGGAGTGAAATATGCTATCTGATCTGGAATCAAATTAATAAAACTACTAGTAATCTCAATATTTGAAAACCAATTTATTAAAAGAACTAAGTTAAAAAAATAAAATAAAATTGAACCAAAAAATGAAGAAATTATTAATATTCTTTTTAATTTATTTATATCGTTAGAGTAAGATAGTATAATTGCTGAAGATAATATTAGATATGATAATAAAAAGAATCTTTTAATCGACATATAAATATCTAAAGAAAAAAATATACTAATGAGACAAGTAATGAAATAAATGGATAAAAATAACAAAATAAAATTATTTGAAATAATCCATGAAAAATCAAGTAAATCTTTTTTATAAACTATTAAAATAAATATAGCTAAAAAACTAAAAAACAAATATGGGGTAAAAATAAAAAAATCAAAAGAATCAGATAAGATATTTATTCGATCCGCTCCAATCATAGCTAAAGATGAAATTATTAATATGTTGATTAGATTATTTACCACTTTTCAAAATAAATAAATATTTAAATAAATTATATAATGAACTTAATAATGTATATACAAAAACTAATAACACTCTACTCTTATAAAACTTGATACTAAATTTTAATCTATTATAAATAGATAAGAATTTAAGCTTAAATAATATAAGCTTTTTATCATTATGAAATATTTTAGTATTTAGATTTACAACTAATTTAACTTTTTTACTCCTAGCTCTTTTTGACCAATCTACATCTTCGTAATACATAAAATATGATTCAGATAGATATCCCACATCATTTAATACATTATGGTCAAAAAATAATGAGACACCGGATAAATAATCTATTTCTGTATTATTTAGATTAGATACTGAAGTTATATTCTTAGTAGTTAAAAAATATGGATTTATTGTACAGCCTAGTGACTGAATTTCATCTTTATTATTTAAATTGTAAACCATTGGAGTAACAATGGTATTCTCTTCATATTCTTTAATAAGAATATTTAAAGTGTTCTTTTCAATTTTAATATCATTATTAATAACCCAATAAAGAGATTCAACAAAGTTATTTTTGATGTATTTTAGAGGTATATTTATTGCAGTAGCATAGCCATAATTAGAATCTAATTTTAATAAATATATATGATTTTTTTTATATGAGCTAATAATTCTAGGATCTTTTAAATCTAATTTTTTATTAAGATTTATATCTAAATATTCTAGAATTTTTTTAAAAGAATTATCATTAGAAAAATTATCAACAATAAATAAGTTAAAATTCTTCTTATCTAAACAACTTAAATTATCTAGAAGATTTTTTGTGAATGAAAAAGCATTATAATTGACAGTAATTATTGAACAACAGTTTTTTTTAATCATCATATGAAATTGATTCTAACAATTTTTTATTATATTCAATGTCACTATCTTTATATTTATTAATTATATTTTTGTCAACCATCTTACAATCATTATTTAAATCAAAATTTCTGACACCACAAAAATTATACAGCTTTAATATTTCATCATCAGTATTATTAATTAAATCTTCAAATTTCATATTTAATTGCTTAATCCCTTTTGAATTATTAATTTTAGTCTGGTCATAGTATTTTTTATATAATTCTAAAGAATCATTAATTGTATTTATTTTCAATGACCTATATATTCCACCTCTATAAATTGATAAAAATTGAATAAATGAATCAAAAAAACTATTAATATTTGCAATATCTTTTTTCTTCAATTTATTTTGTCTATTAATAAGACTACAGGAAACATCAAGGGGGTTTCTTACAATATTAACAACACATAAATCAGGAAATATTTTTTTCCATAAATCTAAAGTAAATGTATTTAATGGATCCTTAAAACCCCAAGGTTTGCTGAAATTTTCAAAATTATTATTTTTAAAAGTATTTATTATTCCAAAATAAAATAGATATAAAAATTTATTATTAATAGTTTTTTTAAGTTTGGAAACCAAAAGATCTGTATCGTTTTCAATTAATAAGTTAAATGCTTTAGGATTATCCCAGTAAGAATTATTGAACGAAACAAGCCATCTATTAAGTCTTTGGAAAAAAATAGATTCCTTATTTGAATCCTGATATGAACCAAAATAAACACCATTATTTTCTAATAGCTTAACTATTAAAGTAGTACCACTCCTATGCATACCAGTTATTATTATTGGTCTTGCTAGATTCATATAATCCAACTTTTAATATCTAAATTACATGATTTAGATAACGAATAAGATTGTTCATTATTCCAATCTATATATTTTTTATTTATAGTACTATAAGATAACTTTCTTTGAGCAATATTTTTTTTATTTAGATTATTAATTTTACTTGTAATAATAAATCTTATATACTCAGATGGAATTAAATTTTTAAATAAAGTTCTTAGCATATTATCTGAATGAGTTAAATCTCTTATAAATTCAAACCTCATTAAGGCAGATTTATTTTCGTGAAATGAGATATTTAGATCATCTTTAAATTTCATATTTAAAAAACTATAAATTTTTCTAAGAATTTTTTTTCTATTATCTATAATTAAAAAATCTTCATACTTTAAATATAAGAATTTAGAATCTGGAAATACTTTTTTATATTTCTCTACTTGTTTATGATATAAACCTCTAGATAAATAACTGTGATGTGAAAAAGAAAATTTGCTACCATTTTCTAATCTTTTATTTTCTAATTCAAGTGCATTATTAAATGTTTCATTTTCATATCCTCTTGATTTAGACATAAGATAATGAGAATAAGCTCTATCAATCGGTTTTCTAAAAATGATTATAAATTTAGGATTAATAATATGTTTTTTAATATTTTGAGGTGTTTTTTTGTAGTAAATATAAGAGGGGTCAATTTCACCTCTTATTTCATATGTTTTATTATTATATTGATTAAAATACCAATTTAAACTTTTATTAAAATTCTCACTAAAAAAATGGGTTTCTTTTTTATATGGAAGCGAAAAACTAGAATCTTGATTTAAAATTTTATGAAATGTAGATGTAGCTGCTTTTTGAACACCTAAGATAAAAAAATCAGGTAATTTATTACCATTCATAAGGATTAGTTTCTAAATTGTTTTAAAATACTTTTTAATTGATTAAATACTGATTTGAATAAAATGATAAGAAAAGTACCTAAGAAAGTAAAACATAAAATGATAATAAATCTTTTAGGATATTCCTTATATAAAGAAGGCTTAGCTGTATCAAGAATATTAACAAAAAGTCGTTCTTTTGATTCTTCAATTCTAGATAACTCAAATTGTTTTCTAATAGTAATATATACTTCTTGATTAACCTCTACTTTTCTAATAAATCTAGTTCTTTCAAGTTGGATTTCAGGGGTATCTAAATTTACAGGATATTCTTTTTTAAATTTTGTTAATTTAAGTTCTGATTTTTTAAGCTCATCTTCTGCAGAATCTACCATATCTTTTAAAAACAATCTTGTTTTACGAGCAAATATTTTTTGTTCATTACCAACATAATCAATCACGTATTCAGAAATAAAATTTGCTATGTCAGCAGCTAATTGAGGTTCATCCATCAAAACAATAACTTCTATCAATCCTGAATTCTTTTCATCTACAAATATTAGCTTATCAAGTAATTCTATTGCATCTTCTTCATACTTTAATTTTGAATTATAGTTATATGTATTAAAAAAGTTTTTAAAAAATAAAATAACGTTACCAAAAAAGCTTATATTTTCAAGCTCCCAATGTTCAATTAAATTAACAGGAGTAAAAAAATTACTTGAATTCCATTTCTTATATATTATTTCTTTTTTTAATCTTCTACTTTCAATAATATCAGGAATATAAAAATTATTATCAGTATTGGAAGATTCAAACCCAAAAGACTCTATAGCATCTTTAAAATCACTATATACTTCTGTACTTCCAGATAATTCTCCAGCTGGATACAGGGTTATTGCAGATTGAAAATAAACATTTGCAAAAAATGAGTAGGTTATAGATAAAAATAAAGAAACTAATATATATTTCTTAATGTTTAACTTATTGTTAAATATAAATTCTAATATCGATACAGAATTTTTCATATTAATTTGATGCGCTCTGGATTACTGCAATTAATGTTGCTAATTGACCTATTAAGCTCATTGATTCTTTTAATTTATTCCATGTATTAAAATTTTCTTTTGTTTCTATGAAAATTATATCACCATTTGAAATTCTATTAAACTTTTTTGAAACTTCTATTTTCTGATTAAAAGAATTCATTATAAATATATTACCTCTATATTTATCTGATTTCCCTCCAGCTTCATTAATATAGTCAGATATAGATAAACCCTCCGTAAAGGGATATCTACCCGGATTTTTTACTGCACCTATTATCTCGATATAATTGATTAAAACTGGAACATATACTTTATCATTTATGTTAAGGTTATATTTTAAAATTTTATTTGTTAAATAATCGTCATTTGAAATAATCGAACCTTTTTCTATTAGACTTCTTGATTGAACATAAGATATTTCAGATAATGTTCTATTCTGCGGTGGTATCAAATTAATTCTATTAAATTCATGATCATGTATTTTACTTAGAATCTCATTATTTATCATTAATTTACTTTTATTTGCTTTGATTGTATAGCCACCTGCTTTATCGATTAAATCATTAACTGACATATTTTTTTCAAGAAAATAATAACCGGGAATATTTACTTCTCCACCAATATGTACAATCTTTTTTATACTATTATTTTTTGGTATAATTATATGGTCATACTCAAAAGTAAGAAAATTATCAATATCGTCATTTATTAAAATTTCTGAAGGAAATTCTTGTTTATTAGTAAATCTTGAAACTCTAATATCATTAATATTAATTTCTTCAGTAAGACCACCACATATATTAATAAGATCCATTAAAAATTCATTATTCTTGAATTCATATCTGCCAGGATTATCAACTCCTCCATAAATATCAATGTACTTCTTATAATTAGATAAATATATAGCATCTCCTTCTAAAACATACGGATTATGTCCAACTCCTAATCTTTTATATTTCAATAAATCAATACTAGAATTAACTGAATTTCTTTTTAATATAATATTTCTATATGTAAGATTATTATCTTCACTAAGGTTGATATTACTAACAATCTTTTCATATACATCCGAAACTTTTTCTAATGGATTTGTTAAAATCTTTGAAGGCCCAGAAGTAGTTCCATAGATATTAATATAAAATTTTCTTGTATCTGTTAATGTTATATCAATTTTTGAACTACTATATTTTTTAATAAATATATTTCGAATTTTATCATATGACTGTGAGAGAGTAAGATTTTTTAAATTAATCATTCCAATGTTTGGAATAATAATATCATTTAATTTAGATATAACAATATAATTACTAAAAGTAATATCATTTGCAGCATAATTAATAAAAAATTTATCTCCTGGACCTACGATATAATTATCAACATCAATACTATTACTTAAAATTGTATTATTATGCTGATTCTGTAAATTGTTATTGTTATTCTTGATCTGATTGGAATATAATTTTTTTAAATTCCATTGATTTAGAGAATTATTTTCAGAGAATAATAAACTTATAAGTATAATAAATATAATTTTCATTTAAACAAGGCCAACTTTATTTCTAACATACCATTCTAAAGATAATAATACTATCAATATTAGAAGTAAATAAGAATGGTTCTTAAAATCGTATTTAGCATAATTTACATTATTAACATTTGAAATTTCAATATTTTCTAAAAACTCATCGATATCAATATTTTTATAAAATAAACCATTAGTATTATTAGAAATAATTGATAGTAATTCAATGTCAATATCATTATTCAATAATTCACTATTAATTTCATTGACAGAAATACTGATTATATTACTTACAATTTTCGATTCATTTAATACAACTTCTGCTTCTAATAGAAAATCTCCACTAGATTCAAAAAATAAAGTTTTACTAACGGAATTTTTATTTTCTATATCAAAATCTCTGATCTTTTTATATATAAAATTATCTTTATAAATATTTAGAGTGAGATCATTGATTAATAAATTATCATAAAATTTAAGATTAATATCCAATGGATAATCTATATTTATATTTTCTGAATCTGAGAAAAGTTCAAATAATCTATTATTAGAGTAAATTTCATTATCTATCACTGATAATACTAGGTCATCGAATAATAATTTGTCAACTGATGCATTTGATTTGAAATCATTAATATTTGGAATAAAAAATAATATTATATTATTATTTATTGAAATAAATGAATTACTATTATCATATGAAAAATCTTGTTCACCATCACATTTCAAGGCGAAAGATACTTCATTTGGTTTTAAGTAATAACTATTATTATTATAATCAAAATTATTACTTAATTCATTTAATATTGGTTTATTTAATTTAGAAAAACTACAATTACAATATTCTAAAATATAATTATTTGTAAAGTTGTTTGGACCTAAAAAATATAATATTTTATTACTTGATGTATTTATAAAATCACTAACAAGACTATTATCTTTTTGATAAATAGGAAAATCATCAAATACTACTAAATCGTAATTATCTAATTGATAATCACTAAAAGAATTATTCCACAAATTTTTATTTATTCTGTATAAATGATTTATTTTATAATCAAATAAATTATTTTTTATTAGGCTTTTTATATAATTAGTATTCTGTGAAATAGAACCGCTGATAATTAGTAATTTTTTTTTTGAGAATGTATCTTTTGTA
>CERI01080365.1_pt1 | contig 11801 bp, 12 predicted proteins | sample 350261 | NCBI WGS metagenome assembly CERI01 (sample SAMEA2620979, study PRJEB7988) | marine metagenome | isolation source: saline water (ENVO:00002010), including
ATAACTAAGATTAAAGAGGACATAACTTCAGAGATAGCTAATTCACTTAAAAAAAGCATTGCAATAGACACTGAGGCTACTGGGCTTCAAATTCCTGAGAGAGATAAATTAAGCCTCATTCAAATTTGTGATGAAGTTGGAAATGTTTACATAATTCAACCTAATAAAAATACTTTCAAAGCTCCGAATTTAGTTTCCGTACTTGAGAATAATAATATTTTAAAAATTGGCCATTTTTTAAGATTTGATAAAAATGCTCTAGAATTCTTTCTCAAATGTAAAATGAAGAATATTTTCGATACAAAAATTGCTTCAAAAATAGTTAGAACTTACACTGACTCTCATGGTCTAAAAAATTTGGTTCAGGAATTCTGTGGTAAATCTTTAGACAAAAGACAAGGCAGTAGTGACTGGAATAAAGATATCAACGACTTATCGGATAAACAATTGGAGTATGCAGCTAACGATGTAATTTACTTACATAAAATTAAAAAAGAATTAGAAGATATGCTTATGAGAGAAAAAAGAATGGATATATTTAAAAAATGTCTTACTTTCTTAGATACCAGAGTAGAGTTAGATCAAAGTGGATTTAAGTTTGATATTTTTGAACATTAATGAAAAAAAATAATTATATATCTGTAGCAAGCAAATCAGCTAACATTCAAATCAATGAATTAAAAAAAATTAAAAAAGTTTTCAACAATTCTTTTGTAAAAGCAGTTGATTTAATTTTAAATTGTAAAGGTAAAGTTATTTTTGCTGGAATTGGTAAATCAGGGCTTATTGCTAGAAAAATTTCAGCCACCTTCTCAAGCGTCGGTATTCCAAGCTTCTTTTGTGATCCAGCTCAAGCTTTACATGGTGATATGGGGCAAATAGAAAGAAAAGATATTTTAATTATTTTTTCTTATTCAGGAAATACATCAGAATTAACTAATATGCTGAAATATGCCAATCGTTATAGAATAAAAATAATTGGTGTAGCATCTAAGCCAGATAGTATTTTGTTAAAAGCAAGCGACACAAAATTAATTATTCCTAAAGTCAAAGAAGCTGATGTCACAGGAATGGTGCCTACTTCAAGCACAACAATTACATTGCTGCTTGGCGATTGTTTAGCAACAACTGTTATGCATCAAAAAAAGTTCTCAAAAGAAAAATTCAAAATTTTTCATCCTGGTGGTAATATTGGAAGTTCCTTACTTTTGGCCAAAGATATAATGGTAACCAAAAAGAAAATGCCTGTTATTAGTTATAAAAAAAACGTTAAAGAAGCTTTAAAAATAATGAACGAAAAGAAGCTAGGTATTGTTGTTATTCTTAAAAAAAAATTTATAGAGGGATTGGTAACTGATGGTGATTTAAGAAGAGAATTAAAAAATTACTCTAATAATAAAAGTATAAATAAATTTATGAAAGAAAATCCATTTGTTGTTAATGAAAATATGCCTGCATCAAAGGCTCTCGCAATAATGAACGAAAAAAAAATTACCAGTTTGCTTGTTGTTTCTGATAAAGATTACAGTAAAAAAAGTAAAATTCTTAAAGGAATTATTCATATTCACTTCCTGTTACGAAATGGAATTAAATAATGGATAGAAAAAAAAAACTAAGACTTATTCAGCTTAGTTTGTTAATTGGTGGTGCATTAATAATTATTTTTACTTACTCAATCGAAGATAAGCCATTAAATGAAAAGATTTTTACTGAAGAAAAACAAAAAAAAATTCAACAAACAATAGATAGTCAATCTAATGCTGGTGATATTTTTTTTAATATTGAATACTCAGGTTTAGACCTTTCTGGCAATAGATATATTCTTAAATCTAAAGAGGCTTTTAGTAATAAATCTAATGCTCAAATTGTGAATATGAAAGATGTTGAGGCAATTTTTTATTTCAAAGATGATACTGTTTTGTATGTCCGGTCTGATAATGGAATTTATAATAATAAAACACTAGATATGAATTTTGATAAAAATGTTAAAGCAGAGTACGAGGATAGCAAACTGTCTGCTAATAAAGCTGAATACTCTAATTCAAAAGGTTTTCTGACTATTATTGAAAAAGTAGTAGTTGAAGACATTAGAGGAACAATGTTTGCAGATAAACTTTTTTTTGATATAAAAAAACAATCTTTAAATATTTCATCTTTTACTGATGGTAAAATAAATGCTAACGTGAATCTTAAATGAAAAAAGGTTTTAGAATTTTAAAATTTAAAAAAGATAAACCAATTTTTGAGGTAAGAGATGTTAGTAAATCTTTTGATGGTAGACCTATATTAAAAAAACTTTCCCTAAAGGTTTATCCTGGAGAATGCGTAGGTATTCTAGGCCCTAATGGTTGTGGTAAAACGACATTATTTTCAATGTGCATAGGAGAGCAAAATGTTGGGGAAGGTAGAATTTTTTTAAACAGTAAATCTATAGAACAAGTTCCAATTCATATGAGATCAAAAGAGGGGCTGGGCTATCTTCCTCAACAAAGAAGCGTATTTAATATGTCGGTATATGACAATATTTTAGGTATTGCCCAAATCTCAATCAAAGGGGCTAGCAGTCAAAAAGCCATAACAGAAAAACTATTGGATGAATTTAATTTACAACATTTAAGATCACTAAATGCGTCTGTTTTATCTGGTGGTGAGATAAGAAGACTAATGATGGCTAGAGTAATGATTAATAAACCTAAAATTGTTCTACTTGATGAGCCATTGGCTGCATTAGATCCTTTAGTTATTCAAGATATACAAAGATATATTTTAAAAATTCAATCTATGGGAATTTCTATATTAGTCAGCGATCACAATGTAAAAAATTTATTTGAAATTACAGATCGAGCTTACGTACTTGGAGAACAAACAGTTCTAGCTGAAGGAACTTCACGAGAATTACTAAAATCATCGAAAGCAATAGAGCATTATTTTGGTTCTCAATTTTCTTAAATATAATGTCATCAAAGAGTTTTAACTTAATTATAAACAATAAAATATCTTCATTTAAAAAAAGTATTGAAGTCGACTCAGATAAATCAATTTCTATTAGAAGTTTTTTGATTGGAGCAATAAGTCAAAATGTTTCCTCAGTTAAAAATGTATTAGAGTCAGAAGATGTATTGTCAACAATAAAATCTTTAAAAAAACTTGGTATAAAAATTAAAAAATTAAAAAAAAAAAGTTATTTAATTTATGGAAAAGGACTTGGATCATTTACAGCAAAAAAAGGAACTGAATTAAATTTTGGAAATTCAGGTACTTTAGCAAGGCTTTTAATTGGAATATTATCTACAACTCCAGGAATTGAGGTCGGAATAAAAGGAGATCATTCTTTAAATAAAAGAAGTATGAAGAAAATTATATTATTAATGTCAAAATTTGGTGCTTTTTTTTTACCAAAAAATAAATTTAATTTACCTTTAAAAATAATTTCAACAAAAATCCCAGTTGGTATTAATTATAAATCTGGTGTTTCTGCTCAGCTTAAAAGTGCAGTAATATTTGCAGGCTTGAATTCATATGGAAATACAAAAATTATCGAGGAAGAAAAAAGCAGGGACCATACAGAGAATATGTTAATAAAAAATACAAATGTAATAAATATTACAAACGGAAAAAGGAAAATAATTAAAATTTGTGGAAAAAAATATTTAAGCCCAATTAATATAGATGTTCCAGGAGATCCATCTTCTGCAGCTTTTTTTGCTGCACTAACTCTCCTAAATGATAGATCGTCAATAAAAATAAAAAATGTTGGATTAAATCCAACACGAGTTGGTTTTTATAATCTTTTAAAAAAACAGGGTGCAAATATACATTTTAATAATATAAAAAAAAAAAATAACGAAATCAGAGGTGATATTTTTATTAAAAGCTGCAAACTCAAACCAATCAAAGCTAATAAATCTTTTTATGTAAATAGTACTGATGAATATCCTATTCTTTTTGTAATTGCGGCACTAACAAAAGGAATATCAATTTTTCAAGGCATTGGTGACCTTGCTAATAAAGAAAGTAATAGAATTGCAGAGATGCAAAAAGTATTAAAACAAATTGGGATTAAAAGCACTTCGTCAAAAAATCAACTTAAAATTTTTGGCAAAGGAATGTTAGATGCAAGTGATAAAAAAATCATCATACCAAATCTTGGTGATCATAGAATATGTATGTCTTCATTTATTTTAGCGCTTCTGACTGGAGCACAAACTAAAATAAAGAATTTTGAAACTGTATATACCTCGGCTCCATCATTTTTAAAAATAATAAAATCATTGGGAGTGAAATTTGAAATACAGAAATAAAAAATTACAAATAGCCTGTGATGGTGGTGCTGCAACTGGCAAATCTACTGGAGCTAAAATGCTTGCAAAAAAATATAAATTAAAGTTTTTATCTTCTGGCCTTTTGTACAGATATGCAAGTCTTTTAATATTAAAAAATAATCCCAAAAATAATGTTAATTTTATTAAAAAAAAATTTCAAAAACTGAATTATAAAAAAATAGAGAAATTAAACATGCATTCTCAAGAGATTTCTAAATATAGTGCAATTATAGCTAAAGATAATAGAATAAGAATGATATTAAAAAAATTTCAGGTCGATTTCGCAAAAAAAAATAAAAGTTGTTGTATTGAAGGAAGGGATATTGCTACTAAAATTTTACCTCATTCGGATGTAAAATTTTTTTTCACATGCAATTTAAACATAGCTGCAAATAGAAGATATAAAGAGCTTAAAAAATCTAATCCGAAAATTAAACTTAAAGACGTAAAAAAAGCCCTTAGAATAAGAAATATTTCTGATATCAAGAGGAAAAACTCCCCTTTACTTAAACATAGAGATTCGGTAGAAATCGACACCGGTAAAATTAGATAAACCAAGTATGTTAACTAAAATGTCTAAATACGTAGAAAGAGTGATTAAAACAAAATATGGCTATTGAACAAGAATTGAATAACGACAATCCACTTCATAAAGAATTCCAAAACCTACTTGATCAAGATTTTAAAGACAGAAAGTTAAAAGAAAACGAAATTATTAAAGCTACAGTAACCGAAATAACCAAAAATTTTATCGTTGTTGATTGCAAGGCTAAAATGGAAGGAATGATTCCAATTGAAGAATTTAAGAATGATGATGAACTCTCAAAATTAAAAGTTGGCTCATTAATAGATGTTTACCTTGAAAGAATAGAAAGTTTTAAGGGGGAGATTGTTATTTCAAGAGATAAGGCCCGAAAAATGAAAGCCTGGAAAAAAATGGAAAAAGTTTTTGAAACACAAGAAGAAATGACCGGCTATATTACAGGAAAAGTTAAAGGCGGTTTTATCGCAACTGTAGAAGGTTTACCTTGTTTTATGCCTTCATCTCAAATTGATGTTAGACCTTTAAAAAAAATTGATCATTTAATGAATACCCCTGTAAAAGTTATTGCAACTAGAATAGACAAAAATAGAGGTAACGTATGTGTATCTAGACGTGCTGTTTTAGAAAAAAGTAAAAATGCCGAAATCACTGAGGCGTTAAAAAATATAAAAGAAGGAAGCATTATTGAAGATGCGCTAGTTAAAGCAACAACAGACTGGGGAATATTTTTAGATATAAATGGTGTAGATGCACTTCTTCATGTTTCAGATTTAAGTCATGGGAGAGTGAAAAAACCTTCTGACCTAGTTACTATTGGACAAAAGTTAAAAGTAAAAATCACAAAAATTGATGAAAAAACCAATCGTGTATCAGCTTCTGTAAAGGCTCTTACAGTGGATCCATACGAAAACATTGATAAAAAATATAAAGTCGGACAAATTTATGAAGGTGTTGTCACAAAAATGATGGACTATGGATGTTTTGTAAAAATTGAAGATGGAATTGAAGGCTTGATACATAATTCTGAATTAGACTGGACAAACAGAAACGTAAACCCGAATAAAATTCTTTCTGTTTCTCAAAATATAAAGTTTAAAATTGTAAATATAGATAAAGAAACAAAGAGAATTTCACTTTCTTATAAAGCAACGCTAGAAAATCCTTGGGATAAAATCAAACATAAAATTGGAGAAGAAATTAAAATTAAGGTTAATAATATTACTGATAAAGCAATATTCGGTGAGCTGGTAGACTCTGGATTATCAGGAATGTTACATTACAAAGAAATCTCTTACGATGAAAACATTGATGATTTAAAAAAATTCAAAAAAAATGATACAATAAATGTAAAAATTATAGAGATTAAAGATGATAAAATTAGATTTTCTAAAAGAGCGCTAGATAAAGATCCTTTAAGTTGGTTTGCTGATAATAACAAAAAAATTGGAAGCATTATAACAACTAGAATTCATGAAGTTTTAAAAACAGGTGTAAAAGTATCAATCGATAAAGATAAAAAGCTTATTGTGACGATCAAAAAAGTAGACTTAGCTAAAGATGCAGCGGATGCTAGGCCAGAAGTATTTTCACATGGCAACGTTCTTGATGCAAAAATCACTGAACTTGATTTAAAAACAAGAAGGATAAAATTAAGCGTAAAGGCTGCTCAAATCGACGAAGAAAAATCTTTGATAGCTAAATTTGGTGAAGGGGCAACTAAATCCGGGGCAACTTTAAAAGGAATTTTTGAAAAGGCTATAGGAAAAAAAGGGAAAAAAGAAAAGAAATAATTGTTACGGCCAGAGCTTATCAAACTGCTAAAAGAAAAAAATCCAAACCTAAACCAATCTGAATTAGAAACTGTAATAGACATTTTTTGCAAAACCCTTGTTGAGGCTTTGAAAAATGGTCAAAATGTAGAGCTTAGAGGTTTTGGAACTTTTTTTGTTAAAAAAATTAAAGAAAAATACTCTGCTAGAAATCCTAAATCAGGAGAATTAATTTATGTTCCTGAAAAAAATAAGGTAAGATTCAGAGCAAGTAAAAAACTTAAAGAATTTATTAATAAATGAAAAAACCCAAAATTTTTATTGCCTGCGACACATCAAGTCCAAAAAAATTAACTCAAATTATAAAACAGTCTAAAACAAATAAACTTAAAATTAGTTATAAAATTGGATTAGAATTTTTTCTAAGTCCTAAAGGAAGAAATTTTATTTCTAAACTTAAAAAAGAAGAAATTTTTTTAGATTTAAAATTAAATGATATCCCTAATACGTGTGCCGCTGCGGTCTATTCATTAAAAGATCTTAAAAAAATATCATATCTGACTGTGCATATTAACGGAGGCCTTGAGATGTTGAGAGCCATAAAAAAAACTGCAAAGAAAAATAACAAGAATCTTAAAATTTTAGGTGTAACAGTACTAACTAGTTTTTCTAATTCTTCAATTAAAAAAATAGGACATACTAAAACAATAAAGGAAATTGTAAAAAAACAAGCTTCAGTTGCTAAGCTTGCAAAATTAGACGGAATAGTTTGCTCAGGTTTTGAAGTTAAGTTTTTAAAAAACATTTGTAAAAAAATGGAATTAATAACACCAGGCATCCGCTTACCAGGGGACAGCAAAGGTGATCAAAAAAGAGTGATGACACCTGAACAAGCTTTTAAAAATGGAGCAACATCAATAGTAATGGGTAGAAGTTTAACTAGAAACAACATTAAGAATAATATTCAAAAATTAATAAAATCTCTAAATTAAAAAGATGAAATTAAAAGTATGTGGGTTATCCAACTCAATCGAAGTAGAAACATGTATTAATAATCAAGTAGATTTTTGCGGTTTTATTTTAAATTACCCTAAGAGCCATCGTTTTGTTTCTTTAGATAAAGCAAAACATTTAACAAAAATTGAAAAAAAAAATACAAAATATGTAGGAGTTCTTGTAAAACCATCTAATGAAGAAATGAAAGAATTTTCTAAATTAAATTTAGACTATTTTCAACTTTACGGTAATTTTAATTCTGATGAACTTATAAGGATAAAAAAAAACTTTAATAAAAAATTAATCACTTCTATTCAAGTAAAAAAAAAGGAAGATATTAATAAGTATAAGTCTATTGAAGCTGGATCTGACATTATTTTATGGGATAGTTCTGGTTTCGAAAAAAGCTTAAGTTGGGACTTTGACTGGTTGGAGCCTATTTCAACAAGTGTTGAAAAAATGGTAGCTGGAAACATTACCATTGACAAAATCAAATATTTAAAAAAATTAACTAACATCATTGATGTTTCTGGTGCTTTAGAAACAAATAAAGTAAAAGATATAAATAAAATTAAAAAATTTAGTGTTGTGATAAAAAAAGTTAGTAATGAAAATTAAAAAGAAAATTCCTTTAATTGATCAACATGATAAAAATTTTATGTATGGAGGAAAATTTGGTGGAAACTTTATACCTGAAACACTGAAAAAGCCAATTGATGATCTTACTAAATTATTTGCAAAACTTAGAAAAGATAAAAAATTCCTAAAAGAAAGAAATAAATATTTTAAAACATATATCGGAGCTCCTACTCCATTTATTAAGTTAGAAAATTTAACCGATTATCTAGGAGGAGCTCAAATTTATGCAAAAGTTGTATCAGAAGCTAATGGTGGCGCACATAAAATTTACAACGCAACAGTTCACTGCTTGATAGCTAAAAGAGCCGGTAAAAAATTTATTGTGGGTGATACAGGAGCAGGATACGCAGGAAAGATGCTGTCAATGGCTGCAAAAAAATTTGGTCTCAAATGCAAAATATTTATGGGTGCAAAGGATATCAAAAGACAAAGGCCTAATGTCGAAGCCATGAAAATGAATGATGCTGAAATTATCCCGGTAACTTCAGGAAGTCAAACCCTTGTAGATGCTGTAAGTGAATGCATGAGATATTGGGTTTCAAATTGTGATACAACTCACATGTGCGTTGGATCAACAGTCGGACCAAATATTTTCATTAAAATTTGTGCCTGGAGTACTGCGCAAATTTCTAGAGAGCTAATGAAACAAGTTAAAGATGAATTTGGAAAAATTCCAAAAAAAATAAAATTATTAAATTGTGTTGGTGGTGGTAGTTCGGCAATGGGATTTTGGAATGAATTTATGGATACTGATGCTGAATTTATTGGAATAGAAGCAGGCGGGCCAAAAGATAGTAGGCTTCATGCGGCTCCATTAACTAATAAATCAAAAATCGGAATTCTACATGGAGCAGCACAGTATGTTATTCAGGACGAAGAAGGTCAAATAGGTTCAACGGAGTCAATATCAGCTGGATTAGATTATCCTGGCATATCTCCTTTACACTGTTTTCTAAAGGATACAAATAGAGCAAGATATACTTCTGCAAGTGATGAAGAGGCCTTAAATGCTTATCAATTAGTTTCCAAATTTGAAAATATTTCACCGTCTTTGGAACCTTCACATGCTTTTGCTGAAGCAATTAAGATGGCTCCTAGATTAAAGTCATCGGAAATCATAATTGTTAATTCTTGTGGAGACAGTTTAAAAGATAAAGATATTATTAAACAGAAGTTAGGATCATATAGGAGATGAAATCAAAAATTGATCTAGCTTTTAAAAAATGCAGAAAAGAAAAACGACCTGCTTTAATCACTTACACAGTTGCTGGTGATAATACAAAAGCTAACTCACTTAAAATATTAAATACGATTTCAAAACATGCAGACATTCTTGAATTAGGATTTCCTCATAACACTCCAATAGCAGATGGTGGTCAAATACAAGGGAGTTCATATCGCGCTTTGAAGAATGGAATTAAACTCAAAGATGTTTTTAAAATTGTACAAAAATTTAAAAAATCTAATCCTAATAAACCTTTAATATTAATGGGTTACTTTAATCTAATCTATCAAAGTGGAGAAGATAATTTCTTAAAAAAATGTAAAATATCTGGGGTTGATGGCCTGATCATTGTTGATCTTCCTTATCCAGAAAATAAAATATTTGCAAATAAATGTAAAAAAAATTCAATCAATTTCATTCAATTGTTGTCACCTACAACATCAAAAGAAAGAGTAAAAAAAATCGTAAAAGACTCACATAATATGATTTACTATATTTCAATGCTATCTACTACTGGAGGTAAACTCAAAGTTTCACCAACAAAAATCCTAAAAAAGTATAATGAAATTAAAAGAATCAATCCTAAAAAAAATCTAGTAATAGGTTTTGGCATTACAGATAAGACTATATCATCCCTTAAATCGGCAAATGGATTGGTTGTTGGGAGTATGCTTTGTAAAATAATTACTAATTCGCTCAAAATGAGACAAAATCCTGTCACAAAGTTAGATAAAGTTGTGTACAATCTTAAAAGAAAAATTATATGAATTGGATAACAAAATTTATAAAACCCAAAATAAAATCTCTTTTTGAAAAAAAATCTTCGAAAACAGAAGAAAATCTTTGGACAACATGTGGATGTAAAAATTTAATCTATAAAGAGGATTTAAATTCTAACCAAAAAGTTTGCCCAAAATGTGGAGCCCACCATAAACTTACTTGTAGAGAAAGATTTGAAACTTTTTTTGATAATAAAGAATTTGAATTAATTGAAACACCTTTACCAAAAGATGATCCTTTAGATTTTGAAGATAAAAAAAAATATACCGATCGTCTTAAAGCTGCTAGAAAATTAACTGGTCAGGATGACGCTGTATTAATTGCAAAAGGTAAAATTCAAAATAACGACGTTGTAGTTGGAGCTCAAGATTTTAGATTTATTGGCGGTTCTTTTGGAGCAGCATCTGGAGAAGCATTTATCGCCGGTGCTCAACACGCGATTGAGAAAAATATTCCTTATATTTTCTTTAGTTGTTCAGGAGGGCAGAGGATGCATGAAAGCTCGATTGCATTAATGCAAATGTCTAGAACAGCTTTAGCTGTAAATGAGATTAAGAAAAATAATATTCCATTTATTGTTATTTTAACAAACCCTACAACTGGTGGTGTCACTGCTTCTTGGGCAATGTTAGGTGACATACTAATCAGCGAACCCAAAAGTGTAATTGGCTTTGCTGGCCGCAGAGTAATACAAGACACGGTTCGCGAAACTCTTCCTGATAATTTTCAAACCGCAGAATATGTGAAAGATCATGGTGGATTAGATTTAATTGTTGAAAGACAGTATTTAAATTCAACTATTGGAACATTGCTAAATGTTCTATTGAAAAAAGATGAGGCTCAGGCTAAACAAGAGTCCAATGTCACAGTCGATAAATCTTTACAAGCTGTTATCTAATCATAAATTATTTAATAAAAATATTAACTTTAATCTAAATAGAATTAAGTTAGTTTTAAAAAAATTAGATCATCCAGAAAAAAAACTTAATAATGTCATTAACTTCTTAGGTTCTAGTGGAAAATTTAGTACATTATTTTCTGTCAAAAGCTTTATTGAAGCTAATAATCAATCAGCTACTGCTTATATATCTCCATCTTTAAAAGACATAAAAGAGCGATTTTGGATTGGTAGTCGCTATTTAACATACCAAGAAATAAAATACTCTATTAGATTAATAGAAAAATTAAGGGTGCCACTAACTATTTTTGAAGTTCTTACTGTCGTTTATATAATGAATGCTTCAAAAAAAAATGTTAATTACCATCTTATAGAAGCAGGCGCTCTCTTTGCAAAAGACTCTACAAATGTATTTGATTTTCCTTTAGCTCAAGTGGTTGTTAATATAAATAAACAACATCTTAATTTTCTCACAAAAAAAACAATAGACGAAGTAATCTTTCAAAAAGTAGGGTTTTTGAGTAATTTTACTAATATTTATGTTGGAAAACAAAAAACTTATGTTTTAAAAAAAATCAAAAAAAATTTAAAAAATAACAAAAGTAATATTATTTTTCCAAATTCTTGG
>CERI01039953.1_pt1 | contig 11795 bp, 9 predicted proteins | sample 350261 | NCBI WGS metagenome assembly CERI01 (sample SAMEA2620979, study PRJEB7988) | marine metagenome | isolation source: saline water (ENVO:00002010), including
TTTGGCTCATAAGACCAACGCTTTAACCGATTAAGCTATGAGAGCTTGTGATACAATTCCTTCACAACTATATATATATTTAAATTCTTATATACTTTTAATTTAAGTTATATAAATATAAAATCATAAGTATATTTATATATATAAGGACTCTTATGCCTAGAAAAAAAAGAGTTCAAACTATTACGGAGGAAAAAAAACAAAAAAAAAATATAATGAATACAATGATAACTGATAATAACGAAGATCATATAATATTACAACTACCCATTAATAAAAATAATATTAATAATATAACAAATATTGATATTAATACTATAGACCCTATACCATATGATGATAAAGAATGTTATTTTTATTCTGATAATAAAATTATAGATATGTCATATGATAATTTACATAGAAATAAAAATGATGATAATATTATACATTCTAATAATAATGAAACAGTTAATAAAGTAAATAAAAATATTGAAAATAAAAGTTGTTGTTTTTGGTGTATTCATCCAATCGAATATATGTCATATGGAATGCCAATGTCACATGATTTTCATACAAATACTTATTCTTGTCATGGGTCCTTTTGCTCTTTAGAATGTGCTAATGCATATAATTTTTCTATAAATTCAGGTTCTGATAAAGTTTGGGAAATAAATAGTCTTATTCAAATGATGGCAAAATTATATAATTTAAAAATACCGATTAGACCAGCACCATCAAGATATTTATTAAATATATTTAATGGTGGCACAATGTCAATTGAAGAATATAGAGAATCGCATAAAACTACTGATACATCCTATGTTTTAAATTTACCACCAATGGTAAGTATAATATCAAGTTATGAAAAAATTAACACATCATATATTAAATCATTGACAGAAAATATTAAGAAAAATGATATAACACAACATTTATCACTTAAAGAAGGAACTAAAAATAATAATATATTTAAAAAATAAAAATTGATTTTTTATTTTTTAAATATATTAATTCAAATGAAAGTATATTTTACAGACTACAAAGTTTCAACAATTACTTGTAATGCTAACATTGGTAATGATATTGATATTGATTTATCAATATTATATGAACACATAACTCCAAGTGAAGAAAATAATAATATTATATGGATACAAAATTTAAGAGATAATTCTCAATTTACAAAAGGAACATATCCAAAAAAAATTAGAAAATCAAAAAAGAAAAATAAAAAAAAGAATAGATTTGATAATCAAATAACAATTATATTTAAAATTGATATTAACTATATGCCAAATATTAAAATATTCAAAAATGGTAATATACAACTTACTGGAATTAAAAAAACAAATGATACAGAATATATAGCATATCACATTATCAACAAAATCAAAGATATTTATAATAGTATTGATAAAAATATTGACAAAAATAATAATAATGATTTCATTAGTTCTTTAGAATATTCAAACTTTAAAATTAGAATGATTAATACAGATTTTAAAACATATACTGATGATAAATTAAAAAATAAATTTATAATTAGAAGAAAAGAACTACATAATATTTTGATAAGTAAAAAATATAATAATAAAAGTAGTTTTCAACCAGGAATATATCAAGGTGTAAAATTGGAATATTATTATAATAAAAATAATGATGGTAAATGTATTTGCGAGTTTCATTCATTTAATAAAAAAAATATTAGTACGGATTGTAAAAAAGTAACTGTTGCTATATTTGAAAGTGGGAGTGTATTAATTACTGGCGGAATTACATTTGAACAAGTTCAAAGAGCATATGAATATATTACATCTATTATCAGTGATAATGCAGAAACTATTTATAAACCGGAATTAAATATTATAACATAGTACATTATATTTTTCGGGATTTATAAAATTATATTTTAAAGGTTTTGGATTATTACCAGGTCTATAAGAACTTGGAATATGATTTTTTGCATAAAATTGTTCCGCATATTTTTCAGCAGTTGGTTCTACATATGCGAACATTTTTTCAGAATTTATTTCATTATCTATGAAACTATAACTACTCATTTGTATAAATTTATTTCGATTTATCTAATTAATTAAATTATTTTATTTTTAGTTATATTCTTTATACATATCATTTCCTACTTTTTTTGAAGCATCTTCAAAAGTCATTGTATTATTAATTATTTTTTCTCTTAAATCTAGCATATAATATAATGTATCCATATTAATATCCTTTTTTAATGACATATCAGACAAAAAAGGATATCTTTCAATGAAAAATTTATAATTTGTTTCAAAATCCTTCTTATCATCATCTCCTATATTATCAATATTTTCTATATTATATTTTTCTCTTATTTCTTTTATTATTTCTAAAAGTCTAGTATTTGTATATCCATCTTTTACAAAATCAACATTTTTCTTATCTCTTTTATTTTTCATTTTAATATAAAATAATATTTTATTTTTTTTATATAATTTCAATCCAATTTTCTGGAAATAAATCTTTTAATTCTTTGTCTTTATTTGCCGGTCCAAACCATTTTTTTGGATATAAGATATGCTTTGAATTTGAAAAATATGCACCAAACCATGAAAATGTACTATTTGCTATTATAATATTATCACAATTTGATATTAAAAGCATTTGTTCATAATTTGTGATATCATTTGATATTTTTATAAAATCACATTTATTATTATTACTTTTCAAATTCATTATATATTTATTCACTATATCATCATCACACTTTTGACAAAAATATAATATTTGATATTCATTTGTATTATAATTTATTAATTCATCTATCTTTTTTAATGCTTTATTATAATAATCAATACTCAATATTGGGTGAAAATTTTGTAAATTATAATAATCACCGATTCTAAAATGAATCCCTATTGTCTTTTTAGTAAAATATTTATTATATTTATTTCGAATATTATTCTTTTTTATTTCAATATTCAATAAATTATTAATTTTATCATAATGTTTTTTAAAATATTTATCACTTTGAAAAAATCCATTTATAAATATATCTTTTTCTTTATCGAAAACAATGTCATCATAATGAAAATTTTTTTCATTATATAAATTATTATTATCTTCTAATATTTTTTCATTTGATATAATTTTTTTATTATTTAATTCTGATAAAAAATTATCAAAATAAGTTATATTATCACCAAAAATGGTATTATTATTTTTTTTTATACATATTCTATAATCTAAATTGTGTTCTAATGATAAACTAATACCATTAAATATTTGAAATAATTGATTTCCTAACTGTGCTCTTAATACTATATATATCATTAAATCTATATAAATAAATATTGTTTAAATAATAATTATGAAACATATTTGGATTAATATTGATAAAAATGAAAAGAGAAAAGCATTTATGTACAAACAATTCAATGAAAATAATATTGAAAATATAAGAGTATCCGCAATAACGCCTTTAATGTTTGATAAAGTTTTACACAATAATCATACTAGACCATTAACATGTAAGTATCCTGGTTGTATTACTTGTGATTATGAATTTGCATGTTTATGTAGTCATATTAAAGCAATGCAAGAATGTTTAAAATATGACGACGAATATTTTGTTATTATGGAAGATGATATTACTCTACCATTTTTAATTGATTATAATAAATTAATAAATTCAACAGAAAAAAAATTTGATATACTACAATTATTAATATTATATAATAATACTATTGAAAGTCTAAATAATGTTTTTAAAGAAAAAAATATTTTATTTATTAAATGGCAATATTTATTACCATCAACCGGTATGTATATTATTTCTAGAAAATCTGCAGAAAAATTAGTTACTATGTATTTTAATGAAAATAAATACGATTTTAGTAAATTTGATGGTCAAATTGTTGCAGATGTATTATTATATAAATCGGTTAATACCATATGTTCTACTATTCCATATTGCTACCCCAATATTGATATGGGTAGTGAAATTCATCCAGACCATCTTATAGCACATCAAAAAGCAGTAGATAGTATTAAAAAAGTTATTAATGAACATAATAAATATCCATTTGTATTAAAGAGAATTATTTAACCCCAATATCATCTGTCTTTTGCAATCCATATGTTTCATCAAAAAAATATGTAGCTATTAATTCTTTTCTTTTTGTGCGTAATTTTTTACACACTTCTAAAGATGTAGAAGTATCTTTTAACCAATTATTAAATAAATCATTATAATAATCAGGACATTCTGCCATATAAGGATATGAATTAACATCGGAACATGCCAACATAACTGCTTCTTCCGCCAAACCAATTATATGTGAGAAATGTTTTGTTATACAATCTCTACATCTTTTATTTTTATTCGCCAAATGTTCTTCTAATAATATAGATTGTTTAATAATTTGATGCATATTATACTTGGGATCACTTACTGGATCTATTGAATCACAACCACTTTTTGTACAGGATTCGCCATTGTCTTTTTCTTTAAATTCATTGTTATCTTCAAATGATAAACTATTATAGAATTCTTCGTTATTTAACAGACCATCATTTTTTTTACTATCAATATATCTATAATATATTAGTACAATAAATATAGTAATTATTAATATCAATATTAATATATATTCATTTTCCATTATCTTTTAATATAATATCTCTATATAAATATAACAATATAATAATATACTACTTTAAAAAAATTTTTTATCCTATTTTATTAGGAAATAGAAATAATATGTTGGGAGGTAGTAATTGTAAAACAGGTGGTAAAAAGGTTGTACCTAAAAAAACTGGAGGAGATGCTTGTGGTAGAGTAAATGGTGGTGCTAAAAAAAGAGTTGTCAAAAAAGGTGCCAAAAAAGGTCCCAAAAGAAGAGGAGGTGGTTTATGTATAGGTAATTTACATCCGTTTGGTGACTCTAATGATTCAGATTCTGGAGCAGGAGGAGTGACAGCGCCAGTACCAGCACCAGCACCAACGCTAGCTCTAGCGCCAGCGCCAACTATGAGTGCGGATGGCATCACCGGAGGTGCTAAAAAAAGAAAATCTAAAAAAACTGGAAAATCAAGAAAAGCAGGACCATATGCTAAATTTGTCAAAAAACATTTTGCGTCTGTACAAAAGAAAAATCCAAAATTTAAAGCAACCGATTGCATTAAAGAATTAGCAAAAATGTGGAAAGCGCAAAAAAAATAGATATAAAATTATTTAAAAAAAAATGATATTTTTATTTTTATAGAATCATTTAATTTATAATGAATGAGGAAAGATTTAATAATTTAGATAGTATTGTTCAAAATGTTATTTTAAACTTTACAAATAGAGCAGAAATAGGTTTTGAAAAATATAAAAAAAATATGGATAGAAATGATTTGACCATTGTTGAATGGATCGAACATTCTATTGAAGAAAAAATGGACGATATTATATATATGCAGAAAATTAAATCTGAATTACTTAAACAGAATATCTCAGATATTAAACCCTAAATTTGTAAGTATTCTTTCGACCGAACTATATTTTTCTATTAAATTATCTATTTTTTGATTTAAATTATTAATATTTTCTATATGCATATTTGAAAATATTATATCATCGTGATATTGACTCAAAATATTTTGTATATCATATATATTATTATTTAATGTAGTTGTCTCGTTTGTAAAATATTTTGATAATTTAATATAATTATCATTTAATGTTAATGATTTATAAGTATCATTAATATTGGAATTTAATTTAGATGAATTGTATTGTTCGTTATATTGATTAAATAAATCATGTTCAACATTAATATCAATATCTTTTGTTATTACATTACCATTTATTATTAAATTTTCATTATATATATTATCAATAATATATTTATTTTTTTCTCCTTGATAAATATTATCTAGAGATAAATTTTCTATCTTATTATTTATAATGTTATTTGTATCAATTATATAATTTGATAAATTTGTATTATTTATTATTCTACTATTTTCAATATTCAATATATAATTTGACATTGCTTCCTCAACACCTTTTGCTATTCTATTATTTAAATAATCACTATCCGCTATATTATGATTTATTAATTCATTATTATATAAGTTACTATAAATAGTACTCATATTATTATCAATACTTATATCAATATCTTTTGATATTATATTACCATTTACAATTAAATCATCATTATAGATATTTTTAACTATAAATTTATTTGTATCACCTTGTATTACATTATCTAATGATATGGTCTTTATTTTTGCATCTACAGTTTCATTTATTGTTATCAACCAATTTGATAAATTATTATCTATTATACTTTCAATTCTATTTTCTAAATATTCATTATCTCCAGATATTATATTTGATAATCCTTGATTATATTCATTATTGTAATATTCTTGTAAATCTTGTTGAATATTTACATCAATATCTTTTGTAATTATATTTCCATTTATAACTAAATTCTCATTATATATATTACTAATTATGAATTTATTTATATTTCCTTGCTGTATATCATCTAATGTTAAATTATTTATTTTATCATTTAATAATTTATTAATATCGTTTACATATTTTTCTGTAGAATCATTTATCAAAGTATCTATTTTTATTTCCAAATTTGAATTATTTCCAATTGTTGGTTCGTCTATAATAATATTTCTTAATATATTTGATATATTACCATATGTATCTCGTTCATCATGAAATGGATTAATAAATATATTACTATAATATAAATCTGTATAATAATCTGTATCAAATTCCAGCAAATCTATACTTTTTGCTTTTAAATTTCCTAATATAATTAAATCATCGTTATAAATATTATTAATTATATATTTATTACTTGTCCCTTGTTCTACTCTGTCTAGTTGATGTAATCCCATTACATGTTTAATATTATTGACATTATCTAAGATATCAGTAAATTGCGCATTTGATAATAATAAATTGGAATTTTTATAAAAATCGTAAAGTCTTTCTTCTGTATAAAATAAATTAGAACCTTCATTTAATTCAGATGTCGTTTTATCATTTAAATTAATATTTGTAATTTTTTCGCCATTACCGATAAATTCTGTACATCTTATTTCTCCATCAATATCAATATTTTTTTCTATATTAATTTTATTTCCTATAAATCCATTCTTATTAATTATTAATATGTCGTCATAATTATTTGATATTTTTAAAACATCTCCTTCATCCATTTGTTGAATATGTATGGAATCATTTATACCATAATTGATTATATTAATACAATCAGAATTATATATTGATTCGTTTATAATTGTTGCATTATTACTTAAGATTGTATTATGTGATTTTAATGTCCCTTCTATTTCTAAATTGTCATCATATTTATTACTATTAATATATTTATTATATAAACCTTGATTTATTTTATCTAAACTAATATTTACAATATTAATATCAAGTAAATTAGATATATTTAAGTTAGAATTAAAAATATCTGTTAAATTTTCCTCTAATATTGTTATTCTATTTATATTATTATCTATTATTTCATTTATTATATTAGAATTATTATTTAATCTTATTATATTTGAATCGTTATCTATACTTGTTATAAAATCAATATTATCTATTTTATCAATTAATATATTACTCGTTTCATTAATTTTATTACTTAATTGTGTTATTAATATATCATCTATATTTGCTATTAAATCTAGATTATTTATATAATTTACTAAATTATTAGATGTTGTATTAATTTTTGTTTCAAAAATATTTGAAACTTCATTATCTATATTTAATATTATATCATAACTATTTATATAATCAATTAATTCATTTGATGTTATTATAACTTTATTTACAAGAATATTTGATACTTCATTGTCAATATTTGCAATTAAATCATAATTACTTATATAATCTATTACATAATTTGATATTAAATCTATTTTATTATTTAAAATATTTGAATTTTCAAATAATTCAATTATATTATTAGAATTTTCAATTATTATTTCATTTGTATTAATGAATTCTATTATTGTATTAGAATTATCATTAATTTTTGTATCTAAACTATCAACAATATTAGATAATTCGATTTTATTATTATTAATTATTATTTCATTACTATTAATAAAATCTATTATCATATTCGAATTATCATTAGTTTTAATATTTAAATTATCAACAATATTTGATAATTCAATTATATTATTTGAATTATTAATTATTATTTCATTACTATTAATAAAATCTATTATCAGGTTCGAATTATCATTAATTTTAATATCTAAATTATCAACAATATCAAATAATTCAATTATATTATTTGAATTATTAATTATTACATCATATTCATTAATATAATTTATTAAACTATTTGAAGATAAATCAATTTTATCTTGAATATTATTTAAAATGGTAATATCAATATTTCCAATTATATCATAATTATTAATATATGTTATAATATTATTGGAAGATTCATATATTTTTTGCGTTAATTCATTTGATATAACATCTTCTATATTTAGAATTATTTCATAATTATTAATATAATCTATTAAACTATTTGAAGTTATAGAAATATTATTTTCAATTAAGTTTGAAATATTATTAATACCATTTATAATTTCATTACTATTATTTGATAATACATAATTTATATTATTACTTGTTAATATTATATTATTAGAATTTTCATCTATTTTAACATTAAGAATATTTGATGCGTTGTATAATTCAATTATATGAATATTATTATCAATATTGTTTAAAAAATCTAAATTATTAATAATATTTATTATATCATTTGATGTATTATATATATTACTACTTAAATAATTTGATATATTATTTATTAATATATTTTCATTATTAAGTTTAATAATAAGTTCATTTGATGTTTCATTTATTTCATTTATTAACAAATTTGAAACTTCATTATCTATATTTGTAATAAAATCATAATTTTCTATATAATCTATTATATAATTTGATGTAATATCTATTTTGTTATCAAGCAAATCATATCTTTCATATAAACTTAATATATTACAATCATTATCAATATTTGTATTAAATTGCACATGGTTTATATAATCAATTAAACTATTAGAATTATTTTCTATTTCTTCTTCCAATCTGTTTATTATTGTATCATCAATATTAACAATTAAATCATAATTATTCACATAATTTATTAAATTATTTGAAGTATTTATTAAACTCACTATTACATCATTTACTCTTGTATTAATTAATATTTGATTATATTGATTAATATCATTTATTTTATAATCAAGATTATCAATTTCATCTACGAATAAATTTGAATTGTTTATAATATTATCAGCCAATATATTTGATGATATTTGTAAATTATTTATATCATCAAATATATTATTAAAATATTCATTATTACAAGTATTAATATAATTTATAATTTCATTAGATGTAATATTAATATTACTGAACACTATATTTGAAACAATATTATCAATATTCAATTCAAAATTATAATTATTGATATAATCAATTAAAGAATTTGAAGATATATTTATTTTATTTAATAATTGATCTGTGGATTCATATAAATTTAATATATTTACATTATTATTTATATCAACATCGAAATTATGGATATAATCTATTAAATTATTTGAAGTAATTGAAATTTGATCTTGAATATGTGTTATAACAATACTATCAATATTTTCTATAAATTCATAATTATTTATATAATCTATTAAATTGTTTGAAGTAGAACTTATTTTATTTGTTAATTCGTTCGATAATATTATCCTTCCGGTATTTATATTATTATTACTCACAAAGTTAATTAAACTATTCGAAGTTATTTCAATATCATTATTAAATTTATTTATAACATCTATTATATCTTTACTAATTATGTTACTATTATCGCTAATTATTATTTCTAAATTTTCTATATTTGATATCAAATTATTTGATAATAATTCTATCTTATCATTGAGAATATTAGATGCTTCGTATAAATAAATAATATTACTATCGTCTTGTAAATCTTCTAATAAATCTAAACTATTAATATATTCAACTATATTATTTGAACTTATTAGTATTTTATTATCAAGTTGTTCTACTACTAAACTATCAATATTTCCAAGTAAATCATAATTATTTACAAAACTTATTATATTATTTGAAGTATCATTGATTTTTGTATTTAAAGTATTTATAATTGCATCATCCAAATTATTTATTAAATCAATATTATTAACATAATCTATTAAACTATTTGATGTATTATTTATTTTATCATTTAAATAATTACTACCTGAATGTAAATTAATAATTTCATTACTATTTTCAATTATTTTATCAAATGTATTTATATAATTTATAATATTATTACTATTTGATATTAATTTATAATCAAAAATATTTGAATTTTCATTTATTATATTAACGGTTACTTCTTTTTCTTCTAATATTTTTTCTATTATTATATTGGATGTTATATCAATTTTATTTAATAAATTATTGGAATCAATTACTCGATTATCATCTATATTATTTAAATTTGTACTTATTATATTACTTAAATTATTAATATTCGATGTTAGATTATTTGAACTTTCATTTATTCTTTCATTTAATTCTATTGTTATTAAATCATTAATATTTGCAACTAAATCTAAATCATTAATATAATTTATTATATTATTTGAATTATCTACTAATTTATTATCTAATAAATCATATCTTTCATATAAATTTAATATATTTACATTACAATCTATATTGTGTTCATAATTATGTATATAATTTATTAAACTATTAGATGTATTATTAATTTCATAAATAATCGTATCATTTAGATTTATATTTATTTCATATTCATGTATATATTCTATTAAATTATTTGATAAATTTAAAATATTTTCATTTAAATTATTTGATGAAATTTTATCCAAAATATTTATTGAAGTAATATTACTTACATTAATTATATCTTCAAATAAACTATCAAAATTTGAACTTATTGAATTTTCAAAATAATTTGATATATTTTCAATATTATTTTCAATTAAATTTGTATTACTTGTTATTAATTCGCTAAAATAATTACTACTATATAATATATTATTTGAATTATCTTTTATTTTACTTTCTAAATTAATTAGCGACGAATATAAATTATTTATATTACTATCATTATCTGTATCTACTGTTAATTCTAAATTATTTATATATTCTATTATATTATTTGAACTATTTGATACTATATCTTCAATATCATTTATTATAACATTATTAATATTTCCAACGATATCGTAACTATTTATATAACTTATTAAGTAATCATTTGTATCTTCTATTTTTTTATTCAAATTAGAATTAAAATGATTTATTAATTCATTTGAATTAATTATGATTTTCTCATTAATCTCATCCAATATTTCATTATTAATATTTAATACAAAATCATATTCATTTACATAATTAATTAAATTATTTGATACATTATCTATATTAATTAGTAATTTATTTGAAGTATCATTTAAATCATTTGATATATCTATATTATTAATATAATCGACTAAATTATTTGATGTATTATCTAAGTCATTTATTAAAGCAAACTGAACACCATTTATTTTATTTAATAAATAATCATTTTGATTTATTAAAATATTATTACTTAATTGTAATTCATTTATAATGTTATTTGATGTTATTAGAATTTCACTTATTAAAAAATTTGAAGTTGTAACTAATTCGCTGATATTTACATTATTTTCAATATCTAAATCTTTTATATATAATACTA
>CERI01047788.1_pt1 | contig 11795 bp, 15 predicted proteins | sample 350261 | NCBI WGS metagenome assembly CERI01 (sample SAMEA2620979, study PRJEB7988) | marine metagenome | isolation source: saline water (ENVO:00002010), including
TGTATAAATATGACACTGGCTAAAGAAGGTGTTAAAATAAATAGAGGTATGATAAAAAGAACTTTTTTATCCAAAGGACTTGATTATGTATCTGAGTTGATATTGTTAAACCTAAGAGATACTTTAAAGGTTCTTGAATGGAACGTTGAAAATGATATTTTACTTTACAGGATGTCGTCAGATTCATTTCCGTGGATGTCTGAATATGAATTTGAAGATTTGCCAAACTTTGAATTAATAAAAAAACTATTAGAAAGAATTGGTAAATTTATTACTGATAATAATATGAGATGTGGATATCATCCTGCCCCATATTCAGTTTTAGCAAGTTTAAATCCATCAGTTGTTGAGAAAACAATAAAAGAACTAAACAAACACGCACAAATAATGGATTTTATGGATTTACCTAAAACTCATTATTATCCGATAAACATACATGTTAATATAACTAAACCAACAAAGGAAGAATCATTAGAAAGATTTTGTTTAGGTTTTGAAAGATTATCCGATTCTTGTAAAAAAAGATTAACTATTGAAAATGATGATTTTGGTAATCAATATTCAGTAAAAGATTTATATGAAGGTTTATTTAAAAAAATTAATATACCTATTGTATTTGACCAATTTCATTTTTTACATGGACCACAAGACCAAACAATGGAAGAAGCTTTAAAGTTAGCTCTCACCACATGGACTGTTAAACCACTAACACATATGAGTTCTTCTAAGTTGTTGGAATCCAATGATACTAAAATAAAGAAAACTGCACATTCAGATTATATTTATGAACGTATTGAAACATTTGGATTTGATTTTGATACTGAATTAGAATGTAAACAAAAAGAATTAGCTGTTATAAAATATAAAGAAAATATATTAATGTAATTTTTATAAAATGATAAAAGATATTAAAAGAATTAAAAGGATACTTAATGAAAACCATAATGATACTGGTTTCAGTAAATCACGTATATGTGAATTAGTAGTTAAAGAATATAGGGAATTCAACTTGAATCTAAATTATAGACAAGGATTTGTAGATACTAGTTCATCAACCATAACAGATTTAAATAATAATTCTGTAACTATAGATGATTTTATATCTAAATTATTTAGTGAAGGTATTTTAGTATTGAAAAGAGTAGACCAATTAAAAGTAAGAAGGTCCTTTACTGTTGATTATGAAGAATATCAAAAATTAAAGAAAAGAAGAAAAATTATAAATAAAATAAAAAACACCATTTACTTTTGTAGATAAGTAAATGGTGTAATATTTTGGTTTTATATTTTATTGATTTAATATTATCAATTTAAATACCATTTGAAATAAAAAAATCACAGATTTGGTGAATATAAGTGATATTTGATTATTTAATATTATTTAGAAGCTCTTAAAAACTTATAAACATGTTCAACGTTTTCTGTTGCTACAGACATGTGATCAGAAGCCCAATCATGTTCCTTTAACATTTCATCTAATTGGTTTTCATCCATCTCTGACATTTCATCTAACATTCTTTTCATTTCTTGAATATTAGAAAAAAACATATAATTTTGTTTTCCGTTTTCTTCTTTTATATAATTTGTAAACTTTTTCATATTTTATATATTAATTTATTTAACCAGAAAACAAATTTAATTTAATTTAATACAACAAAAACATGGCTAGAATAAATATAATTGTGGCAACTACTGAAAATGGTGTTATTGGAAATAACAACGATTTACCTTGGTATTTACCAACTGATTTAAAATCCTTTAAATCTATAACAGAAAATCATATAGTTGTTATGGGTAGAAAATGTTGGGAATCTATTCCAGATAAGTTTAGACCACTCACTAATAGATTAAATATTGTATTAAGTAGAGAAGTTGGATATAAAGCAAAAGGAGCTCTTGTATACAACAATATCAACTCTGTTATCAATGATTATAGATTAAACGATAAAGATATTTTTATTATAGGAGGTGGTCAAATTTATAAAGAAAGTTTTGGTCTAGCAGATACTTTATATTTAACCGAAATTAAAGGTGATGTAAAAGGTGATACTTTTTTAAAAGGATATAATAAAGATGATTGGAAGTTAATTGATAAAAGTAATATCGTAAGTGAAAATGGATTTGAATTTACTTTTAATAAATATAAATCTAAAGTAAAAAAATCTATTGCTATAATAGGAAGTAAATCATTTAATGATTATAATTTATTAAAATCATCTATGATGCCTTATATCGATAAATGTGATAATATGATATCTGGTTATAGTAAAGGAGCTGATAAATTAGGAGAAAAATGGGCTGATGAATATGGTATCAAAAAATTAATATTTAAACCAGATTATGAGAAACATAAAGAATCGGCTGAAATTATTAGAAACAAAACTATTATTGATAACTCAGATTTAATTTTTTGTTTCTGGGATGGATTAAGTAAAGGTACAAAATATTCAATAGACTTAGCTCAAGAATTAGGTAAAGATATATTAATAGTTAGGTTTTAAATATGAAAAAAATTAATACAATATATTCTTATTAATGAATAAATATTAGTATATTTATCTAATCAAAAATCAATAATTATGAGAATTTTATTTATACTAATATTTATACCTTTTATTTTAAAATCACAAACATTTAATTATAATATAGTAACAGATTTAGAAAATCAATGTAAGTGTAAATCTAAAATAATAATAAAGGAAAATAAGGTTATAGTAAGATATAAAAATTTAAATGTTAAGTTAAAATTAGATAAAAAAGTATACCTTGAAAAACAAGATAAATTTATATTACACTTAATTGATAACGAATATAATATTGATAAAATAGTAATATCTAAATCATTTTCAATATTTACATACAAAGATGGTAAAAAATCAATTCGTTTTTTAAACATAAATAAAGAAAGTAAGAAATCACATAATAATAAATAAAGTGGGTTATATAATTCTATTAAATATCCAAATTTTTTATTTTTATAAATAAGATAGATATGAATGATAGAAAAATCAAAAGAATAAAAGTCAAAGAATCTATTTCTGTACATTTACTGAAAGAAGGAGATGTTTTTAAAAAAACATTTATGTATCTAGGTACTATTGTTGCTAAGGTTAGGTTTAAGCTAAGTCATAGTGGATTAAATAAAAATGAATACACCTTACCTATTGAGGTTATTACTGTTAGTAAAGAAGATGGATATTATTATAAAGGACAATTAGTTGATTTAACTATTAAACCAAAAAATAGTAAATTTATCGAAGTTAATTTAGTAGAGATTAAATATTTCAAAGACAAAAAGTAGCTATTCAAAGATTAAACCGAGAATAATAAAATTAAAATAGTATATATCATTATGTTGCACCTTTTTATAAGTAGAATTATTGTAACTATTAGAATTTTTTCCAGTAAAATTACATATGATAAACTCAAACCCAATAGAAAAAGAGAATATTAACAAACTTAGTTTCGTTGATATTGATGTGATTGAAGATGTTGATGGTAAAATATCAAGATATAGCAATTTAAAAAGAGCTGCCATTTTAGGAAACATACACAAAAGAAAAATAAAAATATTTTTTAAAAGTTCAGAAGGTGTGTTTAAGGTTGAAACTACAGTTTGGTCTAGAAATGAAAAATATGTAACACTTAAAGGTGGAGTTTCTATACCAATCTCAAGTATAGTAAAGGTTAGTTTTTTTTAAATCAATTATTTTTTTCAATATGTTTTTTCGTTTTTCGTTTAAACGCCATTCATTGTAGTTAATTATATCACCGTGTTCATTTTCAATCAATCCATCTTCTTTTAAGGTGGTTGAGAAGCCACATTCAAAAAGTATTTTTGAACTGGAATAATTTGTTATTAGTAAATTATCAGTACAATCAAAGAAACCTACCTCTTTAGGTGAGTGTTTTAATGTGGATAATTCATTATTACTACAAGAAAAATATCCACCTACAAATTTAGGTGAGTGTTCTAATGATTTTATATTATTGTTAGAACACTCAAAGTTACCACTTACCCAATTTGGACTTCCTTCTAATGAAGTTATATTATTACTATCACAGTAAAAGTTACCATATACTTTATTGAATTTTAAGGGTATTTCAGTTAAATATAATCCTTCTATATGCACATCATCTTTAACATCAACAGAACCATCCTTGTTTATTTCAAAGTTTATAATACCATATCTTTTACATATTTCTAATATCATATAAAAATCTTATATTTAAAAAATTAGTATATCCATTTAATGTACCAATTCTACTATCTATTATTTTATTATAATTGAATGAATAAAATAATCCTAAATTATATTTATTTAAAATTAAACCAATTTCACCATTACCATTTAAACATTTATAATTTCCTTTATTAACATTATATTTCATACCGTCACTTTCAAATCTAAATCTATCTAATTTATTTGAAATAGATAAGTAATAAACAGGTATTCTAATATTTAAACATAATGTTATATTTTTATCCAATATAAAGTTGTTGTTAGAAGATACACCTACCAAACTTTGATTAATTAGATTAATATTACCTTTATCTATTTTAGGAAAAAAATTTAAAATTAAATTATTTGATAAATAAGTACCTAAATAAATGTTCGTTGATTTATTATTAACCAACTTAAAATTCATATCATAAGATAAGTTAGTTAATGTTGATGCTGTGACATACGGTATTTCTAATTTAATTTCTTTACTTGAATTTGAAATATTTAATTGAAATTTATTTAGATATTTATCTCCAAATTTATACATGTATCCACCTTGTATATGTTTAGATTTATGTAAATTAATTTTACTTTCATCTTTATATAATTTTTCACCAAATCCTAAGCTTAAAGACTTCTCAACAGAGTATAAATCTAAATGTGAAAATAATAATCCTATTAATATAAGTCTAAACATATTTAATTTTACGAAGGTTAAAGTATATTAGTTTTTAATATATATAATAATATGATTAAAGAAATTTGTGAAAGATACAATATAACTAATTATACTATTAATTCAGATGATTCAATTGATGTTGATGGTGATGTTAGTTTATCTAATTATGTTTTAGATAAAATGCCATTAAAATTCAATAAAGTAACTGGTCATTTTACTATAGCATTTTTAGGAGTAAAAACATTAGAAGGTTGTCCAGAATATGTAGGTGGTGATTTCCTTATTAGTTTAAATAATATTAAGAATTTAAAAGGATGTCCTAAAAGAATAGATGGTAACTTTGATTGTTCTAATAACAATTTTTTAACTTCATTAGAGGATGGTCCAGAACACGTAGGTGGTGATTTTATATGTTCTCACACAAAGATAAATACACTTAAAAATTCTCCAAAATATATTGGTGGTGATGTTGATGTACAAAAAACAAATATTGAAAATTTAGAAGGATTACCTAAACACATAAAAGGTAATTTAAATTGTTCAGAAAATTTTTTAACTTCATTAAAAGGTGGTCCGAATAAAGTTGATAGTAATCTTTATTCAACATTTACACAATTAACCAATCTTAATGGTGTTCCTAAATGTGGTGGTAGGGTATTTTTTAATAATAATCTTTTAACTGATATAAAAGGATTGGATTGTTCAGAAAATTTAAGTTTAAGTAATAATGAATTGACTGAAAAAGCATTAGAACATTTACCAAAAAAATTAAAATCTTTAATATTAGATAGAAATAATATTAAAGATTTATTATTTATCAAAGATATGGATATAGAATCAATAAAGATCAATAACAATCCCGTTAATAATATTATCGGAGTTATGAATTTTGGTAGTGATTATGATCAAATATCTGCTTACATTACTATAAAACCATTCAAAGATGATAAATTAAGTTTAAAGAGAGTTAAATATCTATGGTCAATTTTATTTGAAAATATGGATAGTGAAATTAAAAAACATAGATTGGGTAATCTAAAAAAATTCTATGATATAGTAGATTAAAAGTTATTGGTGGGATTTTTTTATTTAATTTTAAACACTTTTTAATTTATCTAGATTTTCATCTAATCTAGAATGAACAACATTTAAACTTTCATCCATTCTATTATTTATGTTATTAATTGATGTGTCCAAATTATCGTAGATTTCTTTTGATTTTCCATCTAACCTAGAATCCAACCTATCGATTGTTTTCCTTAATTCTTCATCACTTTGGTTAAAATTTAATTCTAACACTTTGCTAATCTCGTCATGATAGTTACTATTTTTTTCTATCTCAGAAATTGTTTCCCTTAGTTTTTCATTAGTTTTGACCAATTTAAAACCTACCCATATTTGATAACAGATAAACCCAAAGACGACCAATCCAATAAAAACTATATTTAATATAACTGATGTTTCCATATTCATTTGATTTTTTTTATGTACCCACCAATAACTTGTAAAATTATATTAAATTAAATATTAAAGTTTAGTTAATTTATTAATTATTAAACTTTTGTATCTTTTTTGATATCTTTTATTATACATATATAACAATAAAATATATTATGAAAAAAATATTATTAATATTCTTAACATTATTTTTAATTAAAATTTCTTTTAGTCAAAAAGAAAATAATAACTGGTCTTTTGGTGAAGGTGTTGGTATAACATTTAATACAACGACACCAACTTTATATACACACTCAGTAAATGCTGGTCATGAAGTATATGAGTGTATGACATCAATTTCAGATAATTCTGGAAATATGTTGTTCTATACAAACGGTCTAAAGGTTTATGAATCCGGTGGTAATGTTATGAGTGGAGGTGGTAATCTATTAGGAGCAGATGATGGAGGTGGAGTTAGTGCAGCACAAGGTATATTAATCGTAAGACATGGTAGTAATGCTAATTTATATTATATTTTCTTGACCGATGCTGGTAATGTATCTTTATCAAAGGGATTCAGATATTGGACTGTTGATATGTCTGGTGCTGGTGGTTTAGGAAGTGTATCAGGACCAACACAATTAACTACATCCACTGGTTCAACTTATAGAACAACTGAAATGAGTAGAGCAGTAATGCACTCAAATACTTGTGATATGTGGGTTGTTACTAGAAGTGGGTCTACTGGAACAAATACATTTTATTCTTATAAAATAGATGGTTCTGGTGTTAGTTCAACACCAGTTGAAACAACAATAGGAACTCCTTTTTCAAATGTAGATGAGGGTAGAGGTTCTATAGTTTTTTCAAACGCTGGTGATAAAATGGTTATGGTTCATCACGACCAATCTTCGCCTTATGATGATGCTATTGAATTTTATGATTTCGATGCTTCTACTGGTGTTTTAAGTAATCATGTAAAAGCTGGACAAACAGGAGGAAGTATTTATGGATTAGCATATGATGCTGTTTGGTCACCTAATGATAGTAAAGTGTATGTTAGTCATATCAACAATAAAGTTATATGTCAATATGATGTTGGTGTTGCTAATTGGGGTAATGGAGCTAATATATTATCATCTAGAACAGACTTACCTGGAACATCTGGTTCTGGTGTTTCACCATCGGGTCAAATAGAAATGGGTCCAGATGGTGTTATATACCGGTCTTTAAAAGGTTCTAATTTTTTAGGAACTATAAGTGGTGGTTTAGATGGACCTGTTGGTGGATTATCAATAAATATGTCAGCTTATGATTTATCATCGGTTGGTGGTAAATCTGACGCAGCTTTACAGAATATGTTAGTTAATACAGTCTTACCAATTGATATAACAGACCCTGGTGAATTTTGTGATACTGACTTACCAAAACAATTAATAACATCACATAGTGATGGTATATGGTCATCAGATTGTGGAACTTGTTTATCAGATAGTGGGGTTTTCGATCCATCAGAAGCAGGAGAAGGAACATATAAAGTAATATACTCTTTAGGTGGTTGTTTTGCTGTTGATACAATTGATATTGTTGTTAAAAATTGTATAACTTGTCCAGATACTAGTTTATCAGTTTCTATACCAAGTATTTGTCAAAATAAAACTATAAACCTAATAGATTATCAAGGAACTGCTCAACCAGGTGGTTCTTGGTCAATAACAGGAAGTCCATTAGGATCAACAGCTACTATAAGTTCTAATATTTTTAATTCTAATAATACTTTATCAGGTAATTATATTGTTACATATACTTTAAGTCCAGTGCCAAGTGGTTCTTGTCCTAAAACAGTTAGTAGAAATATTAAAGTTAATAATCCTGTTGTTAGTTTGTCTTTATCGCCTAATAATGTTTGTGAAGATACTGATAAATTAAAATTATCAGGTGGTAGTCCAATAGGTGGTGTTTATAGTGGAACTGGAGTTTTTGATACTGATAGTATTAATACAACAATTGTAGGTGTTGGTAATGAGATAGAAATAAAATATACATATACAGATATAAACGGATGTTCTAACTCAGATACAGATAAGTTTAAAGTTAATAAATCACCTACTGGTGGATTAGCTATAAATGGTAGTAAATGTGATTCTGGTTCAATTGATATATCAATATCTGGTATCACATCACCAATACTAGTAAATTGGTATGATTCAATATCAAATGGTAATTTATTATTATCTAATAATACATCATTCACAACACCTGTGATATCTGACACAAAACCATATTACGCTGAATTAATAAATGATACGAGTGGATGTGTTAGTTCAACAAGAATACCAGTTTTAGCGACTATTAATAAAACAACAAAAACTAAAATTGATAGTATTGGTGAATTTTGTTTAAATAGTGATTCTATTATTCTAACACAAGGTAGTCCAATAGGTGGTATTTATAGTGGTGATGGAATTACTGGAGATATATTTAAACCAAATAATTTAGGTATTAATGTTATAAAATATTCTTATACCGATACAAATGGATGTTCTGATACATCTGAAATAAATATAAGAGTAAATCCTTTACCAACAGTTAGTTTAAATATACCGAAAGATGAATTTTGTTATATTGATTCAACTATTAAATTAAATGGTGGACTACCATTAATGGGTGACTATAGTGGATACGCTGTTGTTTCATCAGATTCATTTGATATAGATTTAGCAAATATAGGTGATAATATTATAAAATATTCTTATACAGATACAAATGGTTGTTCTGGTTCAAGTTTAGATACTATAAAAATAAATCCATTACCTACTGTTTATTTAGGATCTGATAAAGAAATTTGTAAATATTTAGAACAAAAATTAGAACCTATTTTATTTGAAATGAGTAACATTTATGTTTGGAATACTGGTGATTCAACATTCTCAATAAATGTAGATACTTCTGGTACATATAAAATTACCGTTACTGATACAAATGGATGTGTTAATTCAGATGAAATAATATTAAAAAATGGTGATGATTTAAATATTGATTTAGGTGGAGATATAAATATATGTGGTGATGATTCTATAACTTTGGTTTTAAATGATTATTATAAAGTAAGTTGGTTGGATAGTACTATTATAAGTGATTCTATAACTTTATATAAAACAGGTACGATTGATGTTTTAGTGATAGATGAAAATGGTTGCTTTGGAACAGATACTATAAAAGTTAAATTGGTAGATGATTTAAAATTAACATTAAGAGATGATACTACTTTATGTGAATTGTTGAATGAAACTGTTTCATTAAATATATCAAACAATGATATTAGTGTATTGTGGAATGATGGTTCAGATTTATTAGAATATATTGTAGATAAATCAGGTATTTATATAGCTACTATATCAGATACAAACGGATGTCAATCAACTGATACCGTTAATATAAATGAATATTGTAGACCAATAAAATTAACATTACCAAATATATTTACACCAAACGGTGATGGTATAAATGATAATTTTGTTCCAATAGAAACTTTAAATGAAGATATTAATTATATTATAAGTAATATAAAATATATTAATATCGAAATTTATAATAGGTGGGGATTATTAATACACGTTACTAAAGGATATATCCCAAATTGGGATGGTATAACAATGAATGGTAAAATTTGTTCAGATGGTGTTTATTATTGGGTGTTTAATTATGGTGATATATCAGGAGGGGATTATAAAACTAATGGATATGTTCAACTAATAAGATGATTAAAATTCGAATGAATCAACTTTACTTTTGAAAACATCATAGTTAGTTCTATGACCCATGTATTTAATAATTTCTTTATTAAAGTTAACATTATTGTTTTTTAAATATAAAAGAGTTTTTTCATAATTTATAATGTCATCTTCCTCACCTAAAATTACTTGATGTTTTATTCTATCATATTTATCTGAAGAATCAATGTTGTAGATGTTTTTAGGTTCAAATGTTCTGCTGTGTAAAGCTGGGTTTAATAATAAAGTTTTTATTTTAAAAATTTCACCCATTGTAAATCCTAAATACCCACCCATACTTGATCCTATTATTAAATCAAATTTGTCTTTTTTGATAATATCAAATATTTCATTAAAACATTCAGGATTTCTATAATCTAAAGATGGTGCTAATGTTAAATATTTAGAACAAAGATAATTAACTTTTTGACCTCCTTGTTTACTTTCTAATCCATGCAAATAAAGTATTTTTCTCATATTAAAGCATATTAAAAAAATACTAAATAGTTTTTTAATATGTTAATTTTTTATTATATTTGATTATGGAAAATATACAGTTAGAAAATTTTATTAAAGATGGTCCAGATTTTAAGTGGTTTAAAAAAAGAAATCATAAAAATAAAATATTTTATATAGATCATTTTATCAATGAACAAAATATAGAAGGTAGTAATCCACACTATAGTTTTGTTTATTATGATATAAAAAAAAGAGATAATGATTTTATCTCTTTAATTTAATTTTTATAAAATTTCTTTAGATAATGTTTGAACTATTTTATTATCAACAAGTCCTTTATAATTTTGATTGAAATGTTTCATTATAGATCCTATATTAACACTTTCTTGTGTTTCTATAAATTCATCTAATAATTTTTTTGTTTCTTCATTAGACATCATTTTAGGTAAGTAAGGTTCTAAATAAGAAAGTTCTTGATTAGCTTCTTCTGTACCAACTTCTTTAAGTGATTTTTCCATTTTCTTAACAATAGCTAATACATCATTATCTGATGCGTTATCACCAAATTTGTTTTTTACATCTCCTTTAATAACACCTAAGAAGTTTTTCTTACTCATGTTTTTCTCTTTATATGCTGTCATGAAATCAGCATTTATCTTTTTAATTAGTTCCATGAAAATTATATTATTTTTTAAATATTTGTTTATTATATCATTAATTTTTATTATATTTAGGTATGATAAATTAACACATCGATATGAATATTAAAGAACTGAGAATAGGTAATTTTGTGAATAAAGGAATGGTAGTTTCTTTAGGGTATCTAGAAGGTGATCTAGCTTGTGGTGTTATAAAAAATAAAAAAGATAAAAGAGGTGAAGTTTATTTTGAAAAAGATTTATTAGCTATAAAGGTTAAAGATAAGTGGCTTGAAAAATTAGGATTTACCAAAATAGATAATAAATTTATATTAAATGATTTTATTATTATAAAGTCTGATAATAAATATAGTTTATTTGGATATCAAAATTCTAAAGAGTTAGAATATATACACGAAGTTCAAAATGTTTTTCATTCTTTAAATAAAAAAGAGCTTTATGTTTGAAAATAAATAAATGTTATTAAACAATTTCGTAACTAATTTTTATCATATTTAAATTCCTTTCAGTTAATTCCTCATTAAGATAATGATAAAAATATTTTAAGTTTTTTAATTTAATT
>CERI01108730.1_pt1 | contig 11774 bp, 11 predicted proteins | sample 350261 | NCBI WGS metagenome assembly CERI01 (sample SAMEA2620979, study PRJEB7988) | marine metagenome | isolation source: saline water (ENVO:00002010), including
GTCATTGTGGAAAAGCTAGTTGGGATTATGGTTATTTTTTAAATTATTTTTCTAATAATTATAAGTCTTATTTACCATATGGTATTGAAGTATATTATAGAAAGCCACCATCTGAAGTTGTAGAAAAAATAAATATTTCTGAAAAATTGAAAATTTCTAGTAAATATTTTAGTAATTGTGTTTTTATTGATGAAGAATTGAATACTTCCCAAAATAAAACTGATATATCTAAATTTGCAAATGGAAGAAATATTGATGTAATTGATTATAATAGTTGGAATAATTATAAATATTTATATATATCTCAATCCAATGCATCTCGCTGTTTTTATAATTTTTATACTAGTAAAGAGAGATACATAATAATGAATAAAATATGCGAATCATTAACTTATTATAATGAAACTATAACATCTTGTATATCTAAAATTATTACAAATTTTAATTATAATGCTATACATTTCAGATTTGGCGATAGTCATAAAGATAAATCTATAATAAATCATAATAATCAATTATATCTTAATAATGTTAAAAAGAATTTTACAGACACAAAAACTCCATTATTTATAATGACAGATAGAAAAGATAATGAATTATTAAAAACATTACAGCAAATATATAGTATTAAATTTACAGATGAATATATTTCAAATATAGAATTAGAAACATTAATTAATACATCAGTTTATAAATTTATCATTGAAAAAAGTATATGTCAAAATTCTGAAAATTTTAATGGAACTATTGGCAGCACTGTATCAAATTATATTCAATATAATCGTTGCCTATTAAATAAACCCCATAATAAAAATTTAACAATCACTGTTCCTATTAATAATAATCAATATTCTTGGGAAACAAATTTGCTAGGGTCAGCTTTATCTTTTTCATGTTTTTATAAAGATAATATATATTCATCTATGAATAGTGTGGGTAAATATTACTTTAGATATGTAAGATATATTAATATTCAACCTCAATCCAATAAGAAAATTATTAGTTTTTGTTTATATGATATTGAAAAAACTAAATGTGACCCTACTAGAAAAACTAGAAATTTCTATAAAGGTATTTTCATTAATTATCATGAGGCCAAAATAATATATCCTGATTGGATCGTTAGAATTTATATGCTATATGATGAACCATATAAATACATTAAAATATTAGAATCTTTTAAAGATATTGAAGTTATATTAGTAGACACAAATATTTGTCTAAGAACATTACGATTTTTACCAAATGATGATAAAGATGTTAATATTTGGTTATCGCGAGATTTAGATTCTATTGTAAATTGGAGAGAGAAAGCCGCAGTAGATGATTGGTTAATAAATCATTCAGATAAAGATTTACATATAATGAATGATTCAATTGGACATAATTTTTGGATGGCTGGATTATTCGGTTATAAAAATAACAATAATAATAAAAAAAATATCTTAGAATATATATTAAATATATCAAATTCCAAAAATATATCCCATTATTCTGGAGATGCTGAAATTGCAAAAGAATTTTTTTATAATAATGATAATCATATCCAACATTATAACTCTGGATTAAAATTTATTAATTATAAAAATTTTCCATCACATAAGCCTATTTCTTGTTCTATTGTTGGAAATATAATTAATATTGATAATTATTTTGAAAATATGAAATTAAAAGAATTATATCCAATTTTAAATTCTGATACTAGTAATAATATTATTACTACAACTGTGGATAAATATTATTACCTTCCTTGGAAATGTAATAGTAAAGATGGTTCTCCTATATGTACTATAATTTGGTATAATGATGATTTTATTATGACTATTGATCCAGAAAAAAAATATGGTCATGGAACATTTAAAACTGAAAATAGTGATGGTAAAAAACTAATGAATATTGGAACAAAAATTAAAATTTTATGGGAAAATTGTGACTACAAAGAATGCTTTATGTCCGATGAAAACACAATAATTGTAATGCATGGAAATAAACCATATCAATTCACAAAGATTTTAGAATAAAATAGCATTATCTATTATATGCTTTAATTTATCATCATTTTTTAATTCTTTTGCTACATTATGGTTATCATAATTATGTTCTATTAATTTACAATTTTCACTCTCTATATAGTTTGCATATCTTTTATCACAACCATAATTTGCTCTACCCGAATAGTGTAATTCTATCTTTGTATCAAATGGTATAAAATTTTTTAGATTTAAGCATTTCTGATAAAATTCATTATTTTTATTTTGTTGCCGTAAAAATTTACATGTATTGACATTCATATATGAATCTAATATTTCACTCTCTTTTTCTACCGATAATACTGTTTGTGGACCAAATGCAAGTACTTTATCAAATTTTAATAAATGTCCAAATAAAATCGCAGCAAAACCACCAGAAGAACAACCAATTGCTATTATTTTTTTATAATTTCTTCTAACTGTTAAATTTTCAATAAATTTAACAGTTTCTTCCAGATTTTTTGTATGATTTTCTAATACATTAATATAATAATAACATTTAAAATCTCTTATAAATAATTTATCTATATTTGGATAGTCTTTAAACATCGTATAAAATGTAAATATTGGACGATTTCCATATGATTTTAATCCATTTCCGGCAAATGATACTACTAATGTATCTGATTCATTATTTTCAAAATAATATACATCATCTGTATTATATATTTCTAATTCATTCATTATTTATATTAATACACTATTTTTAATATTTTATTATTAAAAATAAAATATTAAAAATGTATATGTATATATATGACACTAAGTTATATAGAAAATATACCAGGTAATATTTTTAATGGACATAAAATACATTTAATATCATATGGATGTGAAAAATATAATTTAAAAAAACAAAGATTATTTAATCAGGCAGTAAATAGTAATTTTTTCTATTCTATTACAATTTACGATAAAGAAAATTTAACTAATGAATTTAAGGAAAAATTTAGTGATGTTTTATCTTTATCTAGAGGAGATGGATATTGGATTTGGAAATTTGATATAATTAAAAAAAATCTTGAAAATATGAATAATGATGATATATTAGTTTATGTAGATGCTGGTGTAACAATTAATAAAAATGGTGAAAATAGATTATTAGAATATATAAATTTATTAAAAAAAAATAAAGCAAGATTTATCTCAACTCAGATGAAACATATTGAGCGTGTATATACAAGTCAATCATTATTTGATTATTTTAAATTAGATATTAATTCGGATATAGCAACAAGCGGTCAATATATGGCAAAAATATTAATAATGGAGAAATCTGCATTGGAAATAATAAATAAATGTATTGATGTAATTAATAATGATAAATATTTAATAACTGATAAATATAATAATATTAATCGTAATAAATATTTTCATGATAATAGACACGATCAATCAATTTTAAGTATAATAAGAAAAATGTATAATACAATTATTATACCAGAAGATGGTAAAACTTCTGGAACATTCTTTTTTAATTGGGGGTGTGAAGCAGCTAGAAAAGAGCCATTTTTAAGTACACGATAATATTTATTATCATATCAATTAAAAATATAATACCATGATCGCTCAAAAAAATGACTTTCTATAGGATTACTAAAATAATTAACCTCATTTATAAGTTTTTTATAATATTCAAAAGAATGTTTTAAAATTAATTCTTTTTTAACAGCAAAAATTGCATTTCTATAAATATACATAATATCATGCGGATAAGGTTTATTTATATGTTCTTCAAACCAATCACTAAAAATAATAAATTTATCATTTTTATATTTCAGTGATTTACAAAAATATTTATTCCAATCGTGTGACCAACAACAAAGGTTATTAGATTTTTTATACCAAGCCTGATGTAAGCTTTTTTTATTAATATTTGCTTCAAAAATTAATTGATATAAAAACATTATATTATTTTTTTGTAAAAATCCATGTCTAGTAAGATGATCGCTTATTTTAGCTTGTGTAAAAACTATAATATCTGGCAAATTATTATAATTATCAATTATATATTTTAAATAAACATTGGCTTCTCTACCAACATTTTCAATATTAATTTCATTTGAAATATTTAATTTTGGTCCAGTATTATATATAAAACAATTACTTAAATCATTATATAACCAATTAATACACTCATTATATCTACACACAATTATTTTATAATTAATTTTTTTTAATAAATTTTCACAATTTTCATTATCTTTTAAAAAGTTAGGATCCATTATACTTTATAAATTAAAAGAAGATTTTATATTTATCATAAATATATCAAGTGACTTATGAATTATTTTAAAATTTTTATCTTCTAAATACTTTATTATTGGTAATGAAGTATCATTATAATTATTTTCAAATCCAATTACGTCTATAAAAACTTTATTAAAATTAATAGATTTAATTACTTCAAATTCAGCACCCTCTACATCAATTGATAAATAATTTATATGTAATATATTGTGATTATCACATAATGTTTCTAATCTATTCGTATTTACAGTAATTATGTTTGTTTCTCCTCCTTTACTTTTATTTTCTCTTTGCAATCTTTAATAATGTCTAGGATCAAAAGTCTCTTTAATACCCGAAATCATTTCAGTATAACCTGTATTACATATAAATTCTGTTTCTCCATCATAATTACAAACAGCACAATTTATATTTACACAATTAGATCTATTAATTACTAACTTATCATACACTTTTTTGATTGGTTCAATATTTATTCCCCTCCAATTATTTTTTTTTTCAAAATATAAAGTATTATTGAAAGATACTCCATCATGAGCACCAACATCTACAAAAAACCATTTTTGCAACCTTTAAAAATGTTTTCTTCTAAATATCTATCTTGTTTATCTTGAGAATAATACATATTGTATAAAAATATATCTTTATATAATATATATTTTTATATAATATATAATATATAGTATATGAAATTATTATTGTATATAGCTGCTATTGGTAATCCAAAAATTGAGGAAAAACTTACTATTTTACATAATAATTTAAAATATATTGAAAATACTAATTGTTTTGATGAAATTACTTTATCTTTAAATATTTATGACTCATATGAAATTATTACAGATTATTTAAAAAAGTATTCTAATAAAATTTTTATTCATTACAAAAAAGGTATTTTAAGTGAATTATTTTTAACTAACCCACATAATAATATCATTTATAATCATGATTATATTTTATTTATTTTAGATGATGTTAAAATTAATAATATAAATTTTAAAGATTTTATAAATATTAAACAAAAATATTCTATTGAATTTTTATCTCCTAAAATACTAAATGGTAGTTGGCCGTATATGTATAATCAACCTTCTAATGTATTATCAATTATGAATCATTTAGAAATTTTTTGTATTTTTTTTGAACCTAAAGATTTTAAAAAATTCTTAGAAATTAATTGTATTCATAATAAATGGATTTGGGGAGTTGATCATTTGTTTGGATTTTTAAATATAACAACTTGTATATATAATAAATATACTGTATCCCATTGTTTTAGAACAAATGGAGAAACACAGACAGCAATTACATTAATGCATAATTTTCTAAAAACTAAACATAATACTAATATTAATTATTTAAGGCAAAAATATAGACCCATAAAAAATATAATAGCTATATAATATACATAAATATGACATATACTTATATTATTGGACCTTCACATATATATAAAGATAGAATACATATGATAAATAGTGAAATTATAAATAATATATATTTTAAAGATTGTATTTTGGATGGTTATAATGGCATACCCATATGGTCTAATCATATTTTAAAATCTATAAGTGATAATTATAATAAAAATTATAATATATGCTGGATAGTTTCAGATTATAAATTTAACAATTTTAATTATCCACTAATATTGAATATAAAAAATAATGAAAATTTATTTTTAAATACTAAAGGATGTCAAGGTAATGTATCTAAAGATTTTTTAGAATATAACCATATTGAAGTTTTAGGTAATCATTCATTAAAAGTTATTGACTTTATTATAAATAAATTCCCTAATATAAAACTTATTTTTTGGTGTTTATATAAGAGAACTAAAGTTAATAAAAATTCTTCATATCCAAAACATTTCTGGTATGATGAAATTAAAAAAAAATATATAAATAATATTATAGATATTGATTTATTTACAACACCAGAAAATTTTGATTTAAAAACTCTAGATACTGGAGGTCATCCAAATAAAGATGGATATAAATTATTAGACAATATGATAAAATCCACATTTTACTAAAAATTTAATCTTTTAAGTTTCTAAACATTCTAAGTTTGTAAACATTCTATCTATTACATTAAAATATGTATAATTGTTTATAACTGTATTATACTGTTTATTTGCTTTTTCTTTTCTCTCATTCTCATTTAATAAATAATAATCTATTTTTTCTTTTAATTCATTACAATTATTAAATATAACTATATCTGGTATTATCTTCTCTATTTCAAATACATTATCGTGTATTATTAATGCCCCTGACAATATTGCTTTATAAACTCGTTCAGGTATATCAATTCCATACTTTATTGATTGAAATTCTGATATACATACTAATATTTTACATTCAGATAAAAATTTTGCTTCGTTGTTATTATCTAATTTTATAATTTGTAAATTACTTGGCCAATTGCTACCATATATTTTATAATTACTATAATTTGAAAGTATTGGTAGTAATAATTCATCCAATCTAAATCTTTTATGTGCATATCCTCCTACAAAACCAAAATCATATTTATTATTTGTACCTTTAAAATATTTTGTACTATCTCCAGCTATTAAATTATACATTGTTGGATATATATTTATCCAGTGTTGATATAATTTACTATCTTTTTCATATCCATAAAAATATATTAAATCAGTATTTGTATTTTTTAAATATTCTATTCTGTCTGGAGTATAACGATTGAAACAAACTCCCATAACTATTTTGCAGTTTTTTCTTAATTCATAACTAGGTAATTTTTGTCTGTAACAGGGATGAGAATTACCTATATATATATCTGGATTAAAATCAATCCATTCATTTATATTATTACTATATAATTTAACGATATGATTATTATATCTTAACGCATTTATAAGTCCTTCGCATATATAATATAATGCTCCAGATGGATTATTCCATATTAATATTTTCTTTCTATTCATATAACATTTATATATTTTATTCCATTGATTTAAACTTAATTCAAGACCTCGATTATAAACTATATCATAAAGTATATATTTATTATTTTTAGAATGTAATTTAAATTTATTAATAATCGGAAATAATTTATTATAAATTATTTCATTATTTTTTGTTGGCAACATAAATAAACTTAATAATTTAAAACTTAATTTTGGATATAATATTTGTAGTTCTTTTACAAAAAATTCTGATTCATTTTTGAAAACATCTAATTTTAAATTTATATCGTAATCTTTATCATTAAAATAATCTGAATTTATAGGTTCATCATATTGTCTATAATAAATAAATAAAATTTCTTCATCACTATTTAATAAATTTTGGAATCTTTCTATTTTTCTATTTATGGAATCTATAAATTCATTACTTAATTCATAATGAAAAAAACTCATACTTCTATATTTTTTATTTATTAATTTATTTTCTCTCTTAGGACATGATAAACATATTGGTTTATTATTAGTAGTAGTTTCTGGAAAATAAAATTTAGGATGATAATCTATTAAATAATCTTCTATATTTTTTAAACCTAAAAAATTATTTTTTATTATATCTATTACATTTATTAAACCACCATCTAAATTCCATATATATGAAAATACACTTGTTTCACTATTTACATATTTATTTAATAAATATGTTTGAATATCACATCCTCCTCCCAAAGAAATATACTTCATAATATTTATATTAAATATTATGAAAATTTATTTATATTTATATTCATAATATTTAATATAAATATAAATAAATACTTATATTTATATAAGTATGCTAATTAATTTTAATACTGTAAATTACTATTATTTAACATGTGATACAAATAGCGATAGAGCAAAACATATTAGAGAAGAATTCAAAGATTATAATATTACAGAAATTAATCCTAAAATAGGTGATGGATTTCATAAATTTAAATCTGGTGCATCTGGTCATTTACGAATGATAGATCAGGGTTTAAAAAATCAAGAACGGAATAAATTATTTCAACCATTTGTCTTACTTGAAGATGATGTTAGTATTGCCACAAAATTAGACACATTGGAAATTCCAGATGATACTGATTTATTATATGTTGGTATTAGTCCATGTGGTATAAAAGATACGGAAAATATGTCTGGAACTTATAATCTTTATTATAAGAATATTGATGATAATTTAGTTAAAATTTATAATATGTTATCAAACCATGGTATTATGATTTGTTCCGCATTAGGTGCTTCAGTATTACAAAAAACATTATTAGAAGCATATTATAAAAATAAACATTATGATTTATTTATTGCTACTATACAACCATATTATAATATATACGCCATGAAACTACCATTTGTATTTCAAGATCCAAAATATGGCGGTGTATTTGATGGTAAAGGAGGAACTAATATATCATTACAAAAAAAAGAAGATAAACCCATTCCAAAACAGTGTATTTATACTAATACTGATTCTATAATTATATCTAATATTTAATTTTAATTAGAAAATAATATATTAGATATAATTATTAACATATATTTATGAATATTATAATATATTCAAATTGCCAGGGCATTATTATACTTTCATATTTAAAAAAATTTATTAATTTTAATAATTCTAATCATATTTATAATTATGATTTAATTAAAAAAAAACAACAAATTAATTCGGAGTTGTTATCTAATGCTGATATATTTATTTATCAACCAATAGATAAACGACATGGTATTTATTCAACAAATACAGCAATTGAAAATAACATTCTAACACATCTTTCTGATAGTTGTATTAAAATCGCATTTCCTTATATTTATAATGCTGCTTTATGGCCTATTATTCCACCTGCTATAATTGATAATTTCATAGGAGACTATAAACACGAATCTAATTATATTAATTTTGAACCTATTCAAAAACTTAAACAGAAAGGATATTCTATTGAAAAAGTTATTAAATTATATAATAATAATGAAATTGATTTTGATTATGAAAATAGATATAAAATATCTTTAAAATTACTTAAAAATAAAGAAAAAGAATGCCATATTATAGTCAGTGATTTTATAGAAGAAAATATTAAAAAACATAAACTATTTTATACACAAAATCATCCAGCTATGTGTGTATTTATTCATTGCATTAACCAAATATTAAAAAAATTGAATAACGATAATCAACTAGATTTATTTAAGTATGGTAATAAACCACCTGGATTTCCCGGACACTGGCCAAGTACTAAATATGATATTGATTACTGGAAATTTGAATATGATGAACCTGTTAATAACGAATTCTATATAGATCATATATGCAAAATATATGAAAGATACTAATTATTTTTGGGTTTATTATATCTCTACCCAATTACCTAATATTGGTTTTGTATTATTAATTTTTGGTTCCAAATATAAACTTATAAAATCTTCCAACATTCTAGTATTCATATCTGTAACAATTTCTGTTCCAGCTGCTACATTTGGATATGTATTAATTTCTATTAAGTATGGTGTTAATTTGTCATCTAATATAAAATCCAAACCCATAATATGATAACAATTAGAAACTTTTATATTTTCTAAGAATGGTTTTATAGATAAACTACTTAATTCTTTTATTTTATTAAAAACTTTATCGTAATAATCCATTTTTGTAAAACAATGATAATTGCTATTATATGCAGCATTATGTATTATATTATTCAAATTCTCTTTTGTATATTTTTCTTTATGTATATATATCTTCCCCTCTTTATATATATACAATTTTAACTGTTCAGTAACTAAAATATATATTCTTATTACTGATTTATATCCATTATCTAAATACATATTCGGAACTTCATCCTGAAGAATATATCTTGCTGATTTTTTCTGCATAATTTCCATCATTTTTTCATATGTATTAATTACATGAACATCTTGTCCTCCATTACCTCCATCGGTTTTTAAAAAGAATATTTTATTTGAATCAAATATAGTTTTATCAAGATTTTTTAAATCAATATATGTATTGGGTAAAAAGTAATCTAAATTATTTTTTTTTAAAACATCATACATAATTCTTTTATTTTCACATCTATTTGTTATATTTCTTGGAAATAATCCTATTTTTGATTTAATATTTATACCCTTTGCATCTACTATATCCCAATAAGAAAAATCTACTTCTTCATCTATTTTACCTTCTATCCAACCTTTACTATTTAATATTTTTTTCAATATAGAACTACGATTTATCAAATACTTTTTTTTAACTAATTCTTTACTTTCTGATTTAATATTATTTTCTAGTCTTTGTTGTAATTTTACGTTATCTTCGTTATTGCTTTCAGAATACGTAAAAGTAAAAGGATATATTGGACTAAATTCTATCTTATTTTCCTTAAAAAAATTAGAGTGAACTTTTAATCTTTCTATTGAATTATTAGATTTTTCACAAAAAAAAGCTATTATTGTTTGTCTTTTTCCTTTTGTTACTGGATGGACCATATGACTACATATTCCAGGAAAAATAAATGCACTATTAGCTTTAGGTTTCACTCTTAAATTATATTCGGTTAATTCAAATTCTCCATTCTCATAATTATCATTTAAAAATAATGACATCGCATATTTGCGATGTTGTTGTGGATAAGGGGAATCTCTATGTGGATGAAATCTACCATTTGTTTCTCCATCGTATGAACAAATTTTATAATGTTCTCTATAATAAACATCAAAATTATAGATTTTTTTTATTTCAGGAAATAAAGATCTAGATAATTTATTATCTATTTTTTTTTCTAATTCATAATTTGGAAATACATGTGTCCTATTTTTAGTTGCTGTATTTTGTAATTCACCTTTATCTTTATTATTTTCATAATATTCAAGAACTTCTTTTAATAATTCTTCACTTAAAACATTTTCTATTAACAAATAAGGTACATTTTGATTCTCATTATATTTTATAATATCTATTTTTAATAATGAATCTAATGTATCTATATTTAAAATATCTTTTATTCTTCGGTTTGCAGATAAAATATATACTCTGAAATTTTCAGAAGGAACTTCTAACAAATTTTCTAACTGTTTTTCCCTTGTTGTATTTACATTAAATGATGATGAATCTCCATTTAAATAATAAACTAAAACATGATACTTATTCTTTAATTCTAATAATTGATTTTTATAATTAATTAAATTAGAAATATTATTTACACAAATAAAAATAAAAAATTTATTATCTGTGTAAAAATGAATATCTAATTTTCGCAGTCTATCTATATCAATTTGTATAAATGGAAAATAATCATTTTTTTCTAAAAATTTACTTATCATATAATTGAAATAATTAAATTATATTTAAATTATATTTAAATTATTTCAATTTTACTATTAAATTATTTAACTAACCAGGTTTAAAGTGAAGATTTCACTTTATAGTGTAATAAAACAATATTATAATATTCATGCTCAAGTGATTCTCTATAGTGTATATGATCAGTTCCATTAAATATCATTAGACCATTCTG
>CERI01074536.1_pt1 | contig 11773 bp, 8 predicted proteins | sample 350261 | NCBI WGS metagenome assembly CERI01 (sample SAMEA2620979, study PRJEB7988) | marine metagenome | isolation source: saline water (ENVO:00002010), including
GATGAAAATATGATGATTTTTGTTATTTTTAACCTGCTTAAAAATTCTCTTTATTATGAATCAAAAATTGAAATTAGAACCGAAGCAAAACCAGATGGCAATTATCTATATTTTAAAGATTTTGGCCCTGGAATTGAAAAAGATCAGTTACTCCTAATTTTTGAGAGCTTTTTTACCTCTGGAAAAAAAGATGGAACTGGACTTGGCTTACCATTTTGTAAGCGAATAATGACGGCTTTTAATGGTGATATTATTTGCAAGTCAGAGATTGGTAAGTGGACAGAATTTGAGATGAAATTCCCAAACTAGATATTTTATCTGAAACAAGTTGACTTCAACTCTGTTCAGAGCGTTCATGAAAAGTAAGGCTTAGCCTTGTTTGTTAACCATTTTTAGGTATCACCATGACCGATAAAACTAATCTTCAAAAACAGCTAGAATTATTCAAATCCCAAATAAAAGAGGTGAATGAGTCACTCTATAAATTTGAATCCCAATTTGAAAAAGAAAAAGTCAAAATTGAGCAGTTAAGACATTCTTTTGCTATGATGGTAAAATTGATTAATCATGAACTTATTGAAACAATGGGCAGCACTAATTTCTTAGTATCAAAAATACGCAAATAAATTAGTAAAGAAAAATAAGAGGTTATTTTGTTGACTTTTATACCCATTAGGGGTATATTTGATTTAAGTTAATTAATAAACCTTATTTCATTATATAATGTCTGATTGTTGCAATAATAAGTACCCAGATCACAGCAAAGAAATATCACGTTTGAACCGTATCTCAGGTCAAATAGAAGGGGTTAAAAGAATGATTGAAGATCGTAGATATTGCCCTGACATCATAACGCAACTTAGAGCTATTAGCTCTGCTGCAAAATCATTAGAGGCTAATATTCTTAAATCTCATCTAAAAGCCTGTGTCACTAGTGCTTTTGATTCAAAGGATACTAAAGAACAAGACAAGAAAATTGACGAGCTTCTAACTTTATTCAAACGATTTGATTAGATCTATGAAAATAATTATCATAATCTTCACCATATTTTTCTTTACAAATATTGCTAAAGCAGAGGATTTTGATTTTTATGTTAATAAATTGAAGGAGCATCCAGCAATTGAGTCAGTTTTAGAAAATAGTAAAAAATATAAAAATCTTGCGAACTCTGAAATGGGTCTTCCCGATCCACAATTGGTTGTTGGCGTTGATAATGTTCCAGTTTCCGATCCAAGTTTTAATCAATTTTTACCAACAGCAAAAGTTTATGGATTTAGGCAACAAATTCCTAGATACTCTTTGCGTAAAGCAAAATCAAACAAACAGTTGGCTTTGTCTAAAAAACAAAGGCTGATAGCCGATTATTCTTTAAATAGATTAAAAGCTTATTTCATTAGCTCTCTTTATGAGTATGACAAAGTAAGAAAACTTGAAGATATTCTAAAAAAACAAATCTCTTATTACAAAGAATTAGAAAACCACTTAAGAGGTAGGTTAGAATCTGGAAAATCAGTTTATGGCAGATTATCAGAAATTGATGTAGAAAGAACCGAAATAGAGCAAAAGTTAAATAATTTACAAGTAGAAAAAACAGAGATCCAAGAAGAGTTTATAAATTTAGTTGGAGAAATCCCTAATCTTCCATTGCCTGAAATTAAGAATGCAAAATTACCAAATAATATAGAGAATATTTATCCCATTTTAATCAGCAAAAAAGATATTGAATCAGCTCGTCAATCTGTAAAAGCGGCTGAGGCAGAATTTGGGCCAAATTATGGAGTTCAAGCATTGTATAAAGATAGAGAGGCAGGAGCAAATTTTGCTGGTGATGATTGGTTTTCCGTTCAAGCTACTGTCTCTATACCTCTTTGGTATTATTGGAATCAAAAGCCAAAATTACAGGCAGCAGGCCACGAAAGAAGCCAAGCCGTATATTCATACGATAATATTAAGAGATCATGGACAAAAAGAATGAGGTCACTGGCAAGTGAGCGTAACTATACCAAAGATAATATATCTCTTTTGGAGAGGCAGAAAAAATCAATGAATAAAATTATATCAGCCGCCAAAAGAAGTTATGAATCAGGAAGCTCTCATTTGGAATCTGTGCTTGATGCTAGAATTGACAAACTAACCATAGAATCTCATCTGGCAACTTCTTATAGCAAGCACGCTAAATTATCAGCAGAATTTAATAGTCACTTAATAATGGAAAATGAATATGAGCAAAATAATAACTAACGTAATATTTGTTTTATTTTTAATAAGTAGCCAGGCATTTGCAGAAGGAGAAAAATATACTTGTCCAATGCATCCTCATTATATTGCTACTGAGTCGGGATCATGCCCTATCTGCGGTATGGATCTGGTGTTGTTAGAGAAAGAAACAGATCATAAAATCAATAACTCTAAAGATAAATCATCCAATAATAGCAAAAAAGCTGTTACTATTTCCCCTGAAACAATACAAAATATTGGCGTAAGAACAGAGAAAGCTATAGCTGCCATATTTGGAAATGATGTTAGAAGTTATGGCTTAGTTGCTCCAAATGTTAGAATACAGCATGACATATCAAGCAGGATTGATGGCTGGGTAGAAGAGTTAAAAGTAACAGCAGTTGGGGATGAGGTAAAAAAAGATCAATTATTGTTTAGCCTATATAGCCCTGATCTTATATCTGCACAGCAAGATTATATTGCCGCAATATCTTCTGGCCTAAGATCAAGAATTATTTCATCTAAAAAGCGTTTAAAATCACTAGGTGTTCAAGATAGAGCCATAAATCAAATCAAAAAAAAGCGCCAAAAATTACAGAATATCCCTTTTTATTCTGATGTTGATGGCGTGGTAAGTAAACTTAATATAAGAAAAGGAACTTATGTTAAATCAGGAATGCAATTAGCTGTAATTCAAGACTATTCAAGCGTATGGATTAATGTTTCAGTTGCTGAAAAGGATTTGGGATTTCTTAAAAAAGATATGAAGACAGAAGTAACCTTTCCTAATATCTCAAATGAAAAAAGAATTGCTCGTATAGATTACATTTATCCAACAATTGATGAAGCAAGTAGAACTGGCCAGATTAGATTAATTTTAAATAATGAGGATGGAAAATTACGACCAGGAAGCTACGCCGATGTTAGTTTTGAAACCATATCTGTAAAGCGTCTCTCAGTTCCTTTGGAGGCGGTTTTAAAATCATCAGATGGAGATCATGTTGTAGTAGATTTAGGTGATGGAAGATTTGAATCCAGACAAGTAAAAACAGGCGTAAGCAATAAAGGAAGAATTCAAATAATATCAGGACTTAAAGAAGGTGAAAATATCGTAGTAAGCAGTCAATTTCTAATAGATTCAGAAAGTTCTTTGCGTGAATCATTTCGTAAAATGCAAAAAACACAAACTCCATTATCATTGCTTGATGTAAACGACGATCAAATGGCTATGATAAATCATTTAGTGGATAGTGCAATTTATGTTCATGAAGTAATTACTAAAGACCAGCAAATAAACAAAAAAATGCTTATGCCGGCATTAGAACTAAATGATCATTTAATGCCAAATTTTAGGGGAACTAAATTACAATTTATTTTAGAGGGAGCAGAAAAATCAATCTTACAATCACAAAACTCTATTACTAAAGAAGAATTAAGAGAATCTTTGGCAAGTTTAATTACAAGCTTAAAGCCTTGGCTTCTAACTGGTAAGCCTGAATATTACAAAGACAAAGGTCTGAAATTATTTATGGATCATGAGAGCGGTAATTTATGGATTCAGTTAGATGAAAAAGGAATTAATCCCTATGGAGATGGGCATGTAATGCCACAAGAATGGCCTGAAAAAGGACAAGATAAAATGCCTGAAATGGATGAGAATGCAAATCCAGGAGGAGCTCATGCAGGACACTAATAATGAATCTATGAAACATGATCCAACAAAATCATTTATTGCAAGCGTTATAGAGTGGTCAGTAAATAATAAGCTATTGATAACAGCCTTTATGCTGACTTTGCTAATTGCTGGTATTTTTGCTATTAAGAAAACACCTCTTGATGCCATTCCTGACCTGTCAGATACACAAGTAATTATTAGAACTGATTTTCCTGGTCAATCTCCACAAATTGTTGAAGATTTGGTAACTTATCCACTATCTACAACAATGCTTGGATTGCCAAAAACAAAGGATGTTCGAGGTTATTCCATGTTTGGCTCATCTTTTGTTTATATAATTTTTGAAGATGATGTTGATCAATATTGGGCAAGAAGCAGAGTAATTGAGGCTTTATCGAAAATTGGTGGCGATTTGCCTGAGAATGCTCAACCACAAATTGGCCCTGATGCAACTGGAGTTGGTTGGATTTATCAATATGCTCTGGTAGATAAAACAGGAAAACATGACCTTGCTTACTTAAGAACATTGCAAGATTGGTTTTTAAAATTTGAACTGCAAGCGGTAGATGGAGTATCAGAAGTAGCCTCAGTTGGCGGTTTTGTAAAAGAGTATCAGGTGCTAGTTGATCCAAATCGTTTGCGTGCTTATAACGTTCCTCTTCATAGAATTACTACAGCAGTTAAAGCAGCTAGTAAAGAAGTTGGAGGAAGAGTCATTGAACAAGGTGAGATGGAGTTAATGATTCGCTCCAAAGGTTACGTTACCAATATAGAGGAATTAAAAAAAGTCGTTGTATATGCTAAAAATGGAACTCCTGTTTTACTTAAAGATGTAGCAAGAATTATTGAAGGTCCAGAGCTTCGTAGAGGTGTGGTTGAATTAAATGGCGAAGGAGAAGTTGTAGGTGGCGTTGTAGTAATGCGTTCTGGAGAAAATGCTTTAAATGTCATAAAGGGAATCAAAAAAAGATTAGAAGAATTAAAAAATGGTTTACCAGAGGGTGTTGAAATTATATCTGTATATGATCGAGCTCCATTAATAGAAGGAGCAGTTAAATATCTAAGTCATAAATTAATAGAAGAAGGAATTGTTGTAGCCCTTATTTGTCTTATATTTCTACTTCACGCAAGATCAGCATTTGTAGCGATCATCACCTTACCTCTTGGAGTTTTGGCAGCATTTATAGTTATGTCTATGCAAGGCATTACTGCTAACATAATGTCACTTGGAGGTATTGCTATTGCGATTGGGGCAATGGTTGATGCTTCTGTCGTTATGGTAGAAAATGCTCATCGAAAATTATCGAATATGCCAAAAAATAGCTCTCTTGCCCAAAAAAATGCGCAAGTGATTTTAGCCGCAAAAGAAGTTGGTCCTGGTTTATTTTTCTCTCTTTTAATTATTACTGTTTCATTTCTGCCAGTTTTTGCGCTAACTGGACAATCATATAGATTATTCTCACCATTAGCATTTACCAAAACCTATGCTATGTTTTTTGCCTCTATTCTCTCTGTTACAATAGTCCCTGTGCTAATGCTTTGGTTAATAAAGGGTAGAATTAGAAAAGAAAATGAAAACCCAGTTAATAAGTGGTTTATCAAAATCTATACACCCCTATTAAAAAAGGCTCTCAAGTTTAAATATAGAACCGCCGTAATTGCCACAGTTATTCTTTTTAGTATCTCATGGCCACTTATAAAAACAGGAACTGAATTTATGCCTGCTCTTTATGAAGGAGAGCTATTATATATGCCAACCACATTACCTGGAGTTTCAATTACAAAGGCAAAAGAAATTTTATCGCAAACCAATCGTTTAATTAAAAAAACTCCAGAAGTTCATCATGTATTTGGTAAGGTTGGAAGAGCTGATAGCGCAACTGATCCAGCACCAATTTCTATGATTGAAAGTTGGATTAAATTAAAACCAAAAGACCAGTGGCGTAAAGGCATGACAGTAGAAAATCTGGTAAAGGATTTAGATAAAAGAGTTAAATTACCAGGTCTAGTCAATAGTTGGGGTTATCCAATTAAAATTCGTATGGATATGATTTCAACTGGAATCAGAACTCCAATAGGAATAAAAATTTCAGGAGAAAATTTAAGGGAGATAAGTAAAGTTAGCTTAGATATCGAAGCGGCAATAAAAGATGTAAAAGGCACAAGATCTGCCTTTGCTGATAGAGTTATTGGCGGAAAATATCTTGAGATAACTCCTAATAGAGATGAGCTGGCGAGAAGAAATATAGATCTACAAATGTTTCAAAATGTTATCTCTACTGCACTTGGTGGTATGAAAATATCAGAATCCATCCAAGGCAGAGAAAGATATAATATCATGCTGAGATATGAAAGAAAATTTAGGGAATCAGCAGAAGATTTAGCTAATATCTTAGTGCCAACACCAATGGGGCAGCATATTCCGCTTGGTGAAATTTCTGAAATTGAATTTATAGAAGGGCCACCAATGATTAAATCAGAAAATGCCAGACTTACAGGTTGGGTATTTGTAGATATTGAGGATCGTGATATTGGTTCTTATGTAAAGACGGCTAGAGAAGTAATTGAAGATAAGGTTAAATTGCCAGCTGGTTATTCTATTAGCTGGTCTGGTCAATTTGAGCAAATGCAGGAAGCTGAAAATAGGATAAAAATAGCAGTTCCTTCAGCAATTCTAATTATATTTGTTTTGCTTATGTTGCACTTTGGCAGACTAGATCGCACCTTAATTATAATGCTTTCACTACCATTTACTATGATTGGTGGTATTTGGGCATTATATTTAGCAAATTATAATTTTTCTGTAGCTGCCTCCGTTGGATTTATTGCTCTTGGAGGAGTGGCTGCTGAAACAATTATAATAATGATAATTTACTTAGATCAGCAATTTAGAAATAACTCACCTAAAACTCTTCAGGACTTAAAAGGATGTATAATAAGTGGAGCAACTCTGAGAATAAGAGCAATTTTAATGACAGATATTACATTATTATTTGGACTGATGCCGATTTTTATTACTGACGGATTAGGCTCTGATGTAATGCGTCGCATAGCATTACCAGTTGTTGGTGGCACTATAACTACAACTATTGCAACATTAATAGTGGTTCCAACAATTTATTATCTATGGGAAGGTAGAAAATATAAGGAAGGAGAAATATCTATAAAAATATTAAAAGGTGAAGCTAAAGATTTTATAAAAAATTTTAAGGGATATTTAAAAAATCATCCTGTTGGTAATATTAAGATGCCGTTTAAATTTAAGAGATAATTATGAAAAATAAGTTTTTAGCATCAATTACTATTTCAATTGCTTCGCTTTCTACAATACAAAATAGCTATGCCCATTTAGAACCAAAAAGCGATAAGTTTGAAAAATGTTATGGGATTGTAAAAGCTGGTAAAAATGATTGCGCCAGTAAGGCAAATAAGCATTCATGTGCTACCCTTACAAAGGTTGATAGAGATCCAAATGAATGGATTAAAATTCCCAATGGACTATGCAACAAAATTGTAGGCGGATCAACTAAACCCAAAGGTTAAAAATGCAAAATAATCACTGCCATTCAAGCAAAAAGAAATTTGATTATTTTTTATGGGGATCGGCTCTTGTATCTTCCATTCTATATATTGGATTTTGGAAATATTCTGAAAATTTCTCAAATATCGAGTGGTTAACAATTTTATCTAGTTCGGTATTTGAACTAATAAATACTATTTGGTGGGGAGTTTTAATAGGAATTATATTTGTAGCAATTTTATCAAAAGTTCCAAAAGAGTTTGTTATTAGCATACTGGGCGAAAGCAAAGGAATAAAAGGTAAAATCAGAGCTACAATTGGAGGAGTATTATTAGATTTATGCTCACATGGAATTTTAATGGTAGGAAGCCAGCTTTATAAAAGAGGAGCTTCATCTGGTCAAGTAATGGCTTTTTTAATCGCAAGCCCTTGGAATTCGCTATCACTTACAATTATTTTAATTTCCTTAATTGGCGTATTTTGGACTTTATCTTTTATATTTTTATCACTCGTAATTGCAATAATCACAGGAGTTATATTTGATAAATTCGTTGATAAGGGAATTTTGCCTGACAATCCAAATAAAATTGATTTACCACAAAATTTTGAGTTTTTTAAAGAAGCCAAAAAAGGTTTATTAAGTGCCAATTATAATTTTAGCTCCTTACTTGATACGCTAATAAATGGCATCAGAGAATCCAGAATGGTAATAAAATGGATTTTATTTGGCACGATATTAGCTGGTTTGGTGAGAGCTTTTATAGATGCTGATAATTTCCAAACATTTTCTGGCCCAACATTGGCAGGCTTGGGGCTAACAGTTCTTGTTGCTACAATATTAGAAGTATGCTCTGAAGGCTCAACCCCAATTGCTGCTGATATTTTAACAAGAGCAAAAGCCCCAGGAAATAGCTTTGCATTCCTAATGACTGGAGTTTCAACAGACTATACGGAAATTATGATTCTAAAAGATACTACTAAATCTTGGAAAATAGCATTATTTTTACCACTACTTACAGTGCCTCAAGTTATATTAATTTCTTGGCTAATTAATCACTTCTCTACCTTCTAATTCTCTCTTTGCCTTTTTAATAATATGATAAGCACCACTTAAAGAAATAGAGGCAATAATAAATGCTACTGCTAAATCTGGCCATTTGGTATTTGTTATCCAAACTCCTAATCCTGCAAAAATAACCGCAATATTTGCTATTGCATCATTTCTGCTACAAATCCAAACGGAGGCTCTATTACTGTCTCCTTTGCGATATTTATATAAAAGAAAAGCACTAAATACATTAGCAGCTAAGGCTATAAAGCCTACCACCCCTATAATCTCAGCTTTTGGTGTGACAGCAAAAAATACTTTATAAACTGTGCTTACAGCAACAAAAACTCCAAATACACCCATTGTATAACCTTTTATTAAAGAGGCCTTAGCACGCAATGTAATGGATTTACTTAAAACATATAAAGATATTCCATAATTTGCCGCATCGGCAAAGAAATCTAAAGAGTCAGCAAGCAAGGATTGTGAACCAGATATAAGTCCAGAAAATATTTCTAATATAAACATGCCAAGATTTATAAATAGGACAATCCATAAAATTATCCTATATTTACAATCCCAATTATGTTCGTTTGAATCGCAACAATTATTTGGCATGGTTTTCTTTCTTAAATTTCTTAATATGGAAAAATCTATATAAAGTTGGTAAAACCACTAATGTTAAAATTGTTGAAGAAATAATTCCTCCAATCACCACAGTAGCCAGTGGTCTTTGTACTTCTGCTCCAGTTCCTGTATTTAATGCCATTGGCACAAAACCTAAGCTAGCTACTAATGCTGTCATTAAGATTGGTCTTAGCCTAGTTAATGCACCTTTTATAATTGCTTCATCCAATTTCATTCCCTGCTCAAGCAAGCTTTTAATAAATGACACCATAACAACGCCATTTAATACAGCCACTCCTGAGAGGGCGATAAAACCAACTCCTGCGGAAATAGACAATGGAATATCTCTTAACCATAAAGCGGCTACACCCCCCGTTAAAGCAAGTGGTACTCCAGAAAATATTAATAATGCAGCGCGCCCTGAACCAAACGCCATGAACAATAAGCCAATAATCAATAATAGGGCTACAGGCACAACAATCATTAACCTCTTTTTAGCAGAAATAAGTTGCTCAAATGTTCCGCCGTAATTTATCCAATAACTAGGGGGTATTTCTACATTTTGTCTAACCTTTTGCTGCACCTCCTCAACAAAACTACCTAAATCACGATCACGAACATTGGAAGTTACCACCACACGGCGTTTACCATTTTCTCGACTTATTTGATTTGGGCCATAGGCAACTTCTAGCTTTGCAACTTCTTTAAGTGGCACATAATTCGGACGATTATTAATTCCCTTCTGCTTTGCTTGTGACAGTGGAATTGGTAAATATTCAAGAATCTCAATATTGTTGCGTAAATTTTCAGGCAAACGCACTACAATATCAAAACGGCGATCTCCTTCAAACAACTTTCCAACTTCTTTACCTCCCATTGCTATTTGTACCACTTCTTGTACATCTGACATATTCAAGCCATAACGATCAAGACTTGCACGATCAGGTAATATAGAAAGAACTGGAAGGCCAGTTATTTGCTCAATCTTAACATCAGAACCTCCTTTAATTTCCTTTAGTTCCTGCTCTACCTTTTCAGCAACTTCAAGCATGACACCAATATCATCACCAAATATTTTAACAGCCAAATCACTTCTTACTCCTGAAATAAGTTCATTAAAGCGCATCTGAATAGGCTGAGTAAATTCATAGTTATTGCCAGGAACCTGTTTAGCAACTTCTTCCATTTCTTTTACTAATTTAGCCTTTGTTTTATCTGAATCAGGCCACTCATTCCTTGATTTGAGCATGATAAATGTATCAGCCACACTTGGCGGCATTGGATCAGTGGCTACTTCTGGCGTTCCAATTTTACCAAAAATTTCATCTATTTCAGGAAATTTCTCTTTTAAGCTTTTTTCTAATGTTGCTTGCATAGTAACTGCCTGAGTCAAGCTAGTGCCAGGAATACGCATGGCATGTAGCGCAATGTCTCCTTCATCAAGATTTGGGATAAATTCTGTTCCCAATCTTGAGGTCATTAAAATGCTTAGAATAACCAAAATACTAGCACCACCAATAATATGTTTTGGACGATCAAGACTCCAAAGCAGCATTGGCTTATACCATTTCTTAGCTTTAAGAATAATTTTGCTTTCTTTTTCTTCTACTTTACCTGTTACAAAAATGGCAACAGCGGCAGGTACGAAAGTAATTGATAAAACTAGTGCGGACAATAGAGCAATTACAACGGTAAATGCCATTGGATGAAACATTTTACCCTCTATACCAGTTAGAGAGAATATAGGCAGATAAACTACGGTAATAATAATTACACCAAAGATACTTGGCTTAATCACTTCAGCAGTTGCATTGGAAGCTAACTTAAATCTCTCCTCTTTTGTTAATAATCGCCCTAAATCTTTCTGTGCCATACCAAAACGGCGAATGCAATTTTCAATAATAATGACTGCCCCATCAACAATTAGACCAAAATCTAATGCCCCAAGACTCATCAAATTGCCTGATACTTTATTTTCTACCATGGCTGTGATTGTCATCAGCATAGAGATAGGGATTACAGCGGCTGTAATGAGTGCTGCTCTAATATTACCTAAAAGTAGGAACAAAATTGCAATCACTAAAATAGCTCCTTCTAGTAGGTTTTTTTCTACTGTGGCAATTGTCCTATCTACAAGTTCAGTACGATCATATACAGCTTTAGCAATTACACCTTTGGGAAGAGTGCGATTAACCTCTTCTAACTTACTAGCAACTCGTTGTGACACTTCACGACTATTTTCTCCCATCAACATCATAGCTGTACCAAGGACTACTTCCTCACCATTTTGAGTGGCTGCCCCAGTACGCAAGGGGTATCCAAGCTCTACATCAGCAATATCACCAATACGGATAGTTATTTCATCTTTTTTGGTTACTATAATATTGCGTATATCCTCAAGATTTTTTACTTGCCCAGGTACACGAATTAAATATTGCTCACCATTCCTTTCAATATATCCAGCGCCAATATTATCATTATTATTTTCAAGGGCGCTCATGACATCATTCAGAGTTAGACCATAAGCTAGCAATCTGTTCGGATAAGGCATTACATGGAATTGTTTTTCATATCCACCAATGGAGTTAACCTCAATTATCCCTTTCAAATTACGCAGTTGGGGCAATATAACCCACTCTTGTATGGTAAGTAGATCCATAGGGGTATATGCAGTTCCATCCTTCT
>CERI01009216.1_pt1 | contig 11766 bp, 15 predicted proteins | sample 350261 | NCBI WGS metagenome assembly CERI01 (sample SAMEA2620979, study PRJEB7988) | marine metagenome | isolation source: saline water (ENVO:00002010), including
CCAGTTAAACTATCATCTTGTAGGTATATATCTGTTAATTTTTCTCCCATTAAACTAAGTAGGTGTATATAGAATAATTCATCTACATATTTTGATGCATGAGAATCTATCTGCTCTCCTCTAGATAGTTTATCAAAGTCTTTACCACTGCCTTTAATTTTAGCTTCTTTTATATCTGTCTTAGATGACCATATATTCCATATATAGTCAATTACATCAATAATACATTGTCTAAAATATATATCTACTCTTTCAAAATATTTACCTGTATTTAAGTTTGTATAAACTATATTTTCTATATTTATAAATGATCTAAGACAAGTGTAAAAATCATTTAATATATATTTATCATCTATAGATATAGCTACAAATAATTCAGGTTTCATATTTTTTAGATTAACTAGTAGATTATATATTTCTGTATCTGTCATATTTTCATTAGTAAAATATGGTACATCTTTCATCTGTTTAATAATATCTGTAAGAGGAAGGATCCATGTTATAGGTTCTAATTCTAATGTATGTTTAATTATTGTTCTAAGAGTTGAATATATAGATATGTAACTATATTGTTTTAAAACATCACTATCATATTCCTTTATCATACCCTTCATAATTTCTAGTTCATTTATAATAGACTTATATCTCCCTAATGCATATGTATCTATATCTGATATTTGATATCTATCTAATACATTTCTTCTCCAGTCCTCTATAGAACTTATGTTATTATTTATAGATTTATGTTTTGTTCTTTTTCTAGATTTATTTTTCTTAGAGTGTTTAGTAAATAAAATCTCACATAATAGCTTAGCTATATTTTCATGTAATATATCCCCTATATATATATCATTTTTCATATCTATAGTAATTAATGGAAACTCTCTTTTTATTTCTTGACAAGCTTTATAACTACTAGAATATATAACAGACCATAATCTATCTTGAAACTTAGAATATCCTGTAAGTATTTTTTCTATGTCTTGTTTATTTTTACATTTATTAATAAGTTCTGTAGATTCATCTGTATATATTTTACCTGGAAGTCCACATAGCATAGCTACATCAGCTAAGGGGATTAAATTACTACAACATTTATCGACCAAAGAATCTATTTTAAAACCCGTTATACGGCATATATGTTTACTATCTAATATATCACTTATGGAATTTATACATCTATCCGCAGGTTTAATAACATTAAATGATTTTCCCATCTTCATCTTAGTATTTTTACCATAATATTGTATAAGCATACCATTTTTCCAGTTTAGAGATAACCAATTATGAGTATTATCTAAGTCTACCATATATATATTATAGATATTTATTTGAGTAATTCTATTGCTTTGCGAACATAGGCTTCAGCCATTATCTCTACAAAAGGAAATGTTATCTGAGTGAAGTCTGTGTAAGATCCTGCTAACCCACCTTCCTCTATCTCATTTAGATAATAGTCTAATGATTTAATTGGCTTATTGTCTAAACAACATACCACATCTACTCTTGTCATTACTGGACTAGTTTTACGTCCATTAAAAACTAATTTAGGTAAAGATTTATGAACTTTATCGCCTATCTGTTTACATTTTTTAATTTTTTTTTCATCAGTTAAGGGTTCTACTATAGATGAACCATATGGAACATCCTTAGTAACTATCGCATAACGATACGTATCATCTATCCAAAAACTTTTTATTTCACCATATTTCTTAAATCCTTCTGTTAATCTCTGAACTAAAAATTCTTCATAATATTGCGCATGTTCAACAAAGTATTCTATTAATTTAGTTGGTTCACCTATAATTTCTTTAGTTGTAAAGAATCCACAACCGTGTCCTTCACAACCTCCTACAGGTTTCACTATAAACTGTTTCCATTTATATTCGGATATTTGTCCTATTAGTTTAGGTATAGTGACGGTCTTTTTAACAAATATTGTGGGATTGATAGGTACACCTCTACGATGAAAGGTGGATAAATATTTCTTTTTATTCCATATAAAATCTTGGTGCTTGAAAGGGGGGAATATTTTAGAATTAGGATTTTTATAAATATCAAGTAATAACTTTTGTCCTTTAGGACCAGCAAACTTAGGAACCCATGGTTCTTCTTCAATTGTTGATATATAATCGTATCCTAAGACAAAATTAATATCATTCTTTTGTAATCGTTTGACTGATATTTCTTTAGGTAAGATAATATCTACTTTATTTTCTGGAAATTTAGTTTTAACTGTCATAGCGATAGCAACATCCACATTTAGTTGATTTTTTTTTAAACCTGTATCTGTGTGAACATCCGTTAAGTATTTATTAGGAGTTATCTTTTTTAATTCTTTATTATGACATATTTCATTTGTCTTTCCCACTATAAAGCCTATCTTCATATATTATATATAATATTTAAATATTACTTATACTATAATGTGGTTAGGAATACCTTATACAGGATATGGTTATAATATACAAATACCAAGAATGTTTATATTTTGTGTAATTTCTTGTTTAATTTACTTTGTATTAGCTTTACCTCAGACAATGGATATAGTGGGAAATTTAGTTGGTTTTGACAGACATTATGATCAAACTAGTAATGATATCTATTATCTAAACTTTATTCATGGTATTGTCTTTAGTTTATTCATATATCTATTATTAAAATACTATAATCCATATACTATTAATAAATATACTACTACTAATAAACTTATTCAAAAAAAAAATATTGTCTAATAATATAAAATGGGTGTTTTAGAAGGTAAGAAACTTAAGTTCGCATTTGTAAATGCTTTATTATTTTTAGTTATTGCTTCTCCTCCTTTATATTCTCTTGTTGGGGGAATTTTAGGATTAGATCCGGAAGATAATAAAAACTCTTTATTAGTTGTCCACACACTTGTATTTGGTCTAGTTTCTCTAGTTACAGCTAATCTTCTTTCTTAATTTAGAATTATAAGATTTAAGAATCATTCTATTAATTTCTTTTTGTAATTTTGTATCATTGACTTTATTAAATTTGAATATCCACCTCCAGATGGACAAAAATATTCACTATGACACATATAATAAAAATCTTTATCCGGATTATTTGTTATCTTTATATTTACTGGATAGTCATTCTTAAAAATGTTTATTATATGTTCTAAATATTCATTAGAATCGTCTAAGTTATCTTTTAGATGAGCGCCTGCTACAATATCAATTGAATGAATATCTTTTATTTGTTTTAATTTAGGCAGTAGTTGTTTATAATATTCTGGATCTTTTACATAGTGATTTTTATCTTTCATAAAATATTCTACTACATCTTCTTTCCACATTCTTAATGTATCACCTAATCGTAAGTGTATGACTAAAGTATGTTTATCAGGTTTTTCATAATTTTCTTCTTTTAAGATTTTATCAAGAATATCATATCTAAGTCTATCATATTTTTTAGGAAATCCAACATATCGTAAGTACTTATCTCCTATACTATTGGGCCACCGATGTTTTATATTTTGTAAATAATTGTAATCTAAGGAAAATTTATAGATTAAATCTCCTAAACGATAAGATTTATTATCATCTGTAGGATTTCCCCAATAAGGTCCATTATAAAGATTATATTTAGGAAGATAATATTTATTGTATAATAAACACATTAATAAAATAAGACAAATACATAACACAGTATATTCTTGGTTCATATAATTAAAATATAATTTTTTTATAATTTATGAACTATTTATAGGTCCCTCTAATGTAAGGACATTTGAACAACTTACATTTAACTGTTTATATAATCCTCTAAACATTCCATTATCTGATAAATCACCATACCAACACCAAGGATCAAATGTTTTTATCCATTCATCGATTGGTCTCATTAATTTAGTTGATTGTAACTCATTATATAATATTTCAATACTATTTCTACCAAAATACATAGCATGGAATCCTGATGTATTTGATCTAATATCATTATATTTTTTCCATCTTATTGGATCATTTGGATGTGTTTGACACCATGCTGTAAAACCTAATAAATAGATCCCGGTACCATTATCAGGTAAAGAATCTAACACTTCATTAAATCTAGTATGAAATTGATCTTTAGGTAAGATAGGAATAGCATCATCTTCAAAAATTAATAAATAAGGCCATCCCTCATCATAGGCCTTTTTTAAACATTTATAAAATGAACCAGCCAATCCATATGCCCCATTCCGTTGAATACCATTATCATAAATGATACTCTGTCTATCAAGAGGATATTGTTTTAATTCTTCTATATCTTTCTTCCAATGAGTTGCTTTCATTAAATTCATAGGTAAATCATATTCATCATAGATATTTTTCACTTTTTGAATCCTTTCTTCCGATAGTTTATGGTCATCTAAATGTATAATTAAAGAATATTGAAAGATATCATTCCTAAATTTATTATGAGTTGAATATAAAGAATAACCATAACAACCAATTATAATAAATACAATAATGATTATTACATAGATTTGTTCATCTTCCATATATTATATATATAATAATTATTATGGATCAAGAAACTCATGAATATTTAATTCCTATTATTATTGTTATTATCATATGTATACTATCTTATCTATATAGTTTTAGACGAATAAATATACAAGATATATTAGATAATCATTACTATATTAATTTAGATCATAGAACTGATAAAAATGAACAGAATATTAAAGAATTACGTAAAATAAATATTTATCATCCTAATAGATTTAGTGCGATAAAGAAAGATAATGGAGCTATAGGATGTTATATGAGTCATCTTGAAGTATTAAAAATAGCTAGGAATAAAAGATTACCTTATGTAACCGTATTTGAAGATGATGTTTTATTCCTAAAACCACAAGATACACTTGATAAATTAGATAGAATAATTAATTCGGGTATACCATGGAATGTTATTATTCTAGGCGGTCATAATCACCCCCCTTATAAAAGTATAAATGATGATTGTATTAAGGTTTCAAATTGTCAATCCACTACCGCTTATATTGTAAAACAATCTTATTATGATACATTAATAAATCATTGGCAAAAGGGCTTACAAAAATTAATAGAAACAAATGATAAACCTACCTATGCTATAGATATCTATTGGAAGATTTTACAAAAGAAAGATAACTTTTTAGCAATCATACCTATGGATGTTATTCAATATCCAGGTTATTCTGATATTGATAAAAAAAATGTTGACTGGACAGAAGATCTTATAGATTATAAAAAAAATATTTAATCATTATCTTTTATGGGTTCATCTTCATCTAGATAAACATAACCAACATTATCATTTAATTTTAATACTTCTTCCATAAAATAATAGCCCATATATCCACCGAATAAACCTGATTTAGTCGAAGGATTATCATTAAAATCATTAGCAAAGTCTTTAGTTTTTTGTATAATTTCCTTATCTTTCCATATATATTTATGATTATCTGATATTAATAATATACTAATATCTTTTTCACCTTCCATAATTCTATAAGAATTTGATATAATATTTTCATTTGTCCAGGGGTATTTTAGTTTTTGTGCAGCCGTTGTAAGAGGTGTATCTAAGAATTTCTCTATATATCTATATTTAATATTAACTAAATCTCCAGATACAGCTATTATATCACCAGGTATATCTATGAATTTATTAACGGTATTTATCCATTCTTCATCATCGGGATATAAAATAATTACATGTGGATGATATTTCTCTACATGATTTATTAAATCTGTATCATTTTTATTAATAGTTATATATAGATCTACATTATTGAATGTACAAGCATTTATATTTGTATCTATTATTATTTCATCATTAAAGGTTTCTAACCAACGGGATTTTCTATTAGGTTTAGGTGGCCCCGCGGCTAATAATACAATAGATCTTTTCCTATTAGTGTTATTATAGTATAATACTATACCTAAAACTATGCATATAACAATTAAAATAATATAATATGAGTAATGTTCATCTTTCATATATATAATATATAATAATTATTATGGATAATAATACTTATATTATTTTCATAGTGTTCATCTTTACCATATTCGCCTTCCTATGCTATTATTACCTTTATAGACCATTAGTAAATATGCTATTAAATGATAAACAGAAAAAATTTAAATTAACCCTTGAGGATATGGCAGATATTCTAGAACAAAATGATATTCATTATTTTTTTGATAGTGGTACATCTTTAGGATGCCATCGCGAAAAACAATTTATCGAACATGATGAAGATATAGATTTAGGTATATTTGAAGATATATCATACCAAAAAATTATTGAAGCAATAGATAATTCTAATAAATTTTCATTTGTAAGTAGTTATCCAGTGGATGATAGAAGACCACGTAATCAGAAACCGGTATATAACTTGGATGGACTAATGGAGCTATGTTTAATACATAATGAAACAAACGTAGGACTAGATATTTCTAAATATTATAAAAAAGAAGATAAATATATGTCATTTGCTTATAATGGTAAATGTTCATTTAAACCTCGAAATAGATGTGAATGGTTAGATCCTATTAATCTTATTCAGATGGAATTCTTAGGTAGAACCTATTATGTTCCTGATATGGATTTTATTACATCTAGGTATGGTTCAGATTGGAACATTCCAAAGGCAGAATCATATGATGACCAAGGTTCAATTATAAATTAAATAATATATTAAATAATATATATATCATGTTAAAGAGTATTATTACTTATAAAGGTATAAAAGATTATATTCCTATACTTTTTATAATAGTACTAATTACATGTTGTATGTTATATCTACATTTTAATGATTCATATATATTAGTGACTGGTGTAAACCTAAGAATTAAGAAATCACGGATATATCCCTTACAAAAATATAACTTTTATGATTTACAATTATATGGACCACACGATATGTCTATTATTTATGATATGTACGGCAAAGATGTATTAACCCATGGTATGCGGAAATATAGTAAAAATAAACAACTATTTAAACTAACAAACTTTGAACCAGCTAGATTAACGGATAATCATATTTGTTCACAAGATACGAAACGGTGTGAATTTTGGGAAGAAGATAATGGAACCGGTAATGGTGGGGCAACATATATGACACCACCTTGCTGTGCTTCTCATTTATATGAGTTACTAAAATTTACTACAGACCTATTTCACAAAAATAATATAGAATATATTATTTTGTTTGGAACATTACTTGGCTCAATTAGACATAATGGAATTATACCATGGGATACTGATATTGATATAGGAGTATATGATGAATCTTTTAAATCTATCATGGATTTAAAAGATAAATTTAATGATAAATCATATAATATAGTTGATGAAGGTAATGTAATAGGAATATATTATAGTAAAGTAAATTTATTACATATTGATATTTATAAATTAATTAATGTTTCTTGAAGATGAATTTTATGATAATATTAGTAGATTATCTTAATATAAAATAATACCATTCAAATGATTTATCCTTCAAATAACCTAATTTTAATTCTAAGTTAGTTTTTACATCATTACTTATCATTATATCGTTTATTTTATGTTCTCCATAATCTAGGTAATCTTGTGATAGACTACCACTATTAATTACTTTAAACCTTGAATCATTAATAAGTTTTTTGTAAAAAGGGACATCAATTAAGTTCCATCTGCGATTCATACAATATTCGGTAAAATCATCCGTCTTATTTTCACCACGACAATAATCGATTAATACAAATATTCCGTTGTCTGTTAATTCTGATTTTACTTTTTGTAAATAATTATATTTAGTTTCTGTATTTAAATACATAAATACATCTCTACATACTATTAAATCATATTTAATATAACTTTCATAATCTTTATAATCTGATACTATATATTGAATTTTTTTATCAGTATTTCTTTCATTACAGATATCTATCATATTCTTACAAATATCTATTCCAACTATTTTGGTATTATATTTACTAGATAAATAATTACAGTTTCCTCCTAAACCGGTTCCTATTTCAAGGATAGCTTTAAAATTAATATTAGGTAAAACTTTGTCAAATAATATACTTCCTAACGGACTTTGATACCCTTTTCCATATAATTTTTCACTCTTTAATATATTTTCTCGTGTATATCTAGTTTCATAATCTGTATCTTTTATATTATTTATTTTATTAATTATACTACTAGTTGATATATTAGTATTATTATAAGGAATAAATTCCATTATATTCATCATTATTGGGATATGGTAATAATAAGACCAATTATCATTTTCAGTAATAGCTTGATATACTTTATCTATTTTATACCTTTTTAATATATCATCAGTTAAGTAATCATTATCATCAATAAATACATCATCTACTATTTCTATATTTTGTATCATTTTTAATCTATCTTTTTCATTTATAATAGGAACTCTTTTATAAGTTGATACAAATCTATCACTATGTAATAAAACTATTAATTTATCATTATCATTTTTAATTTTATGTAAGAAATCTATATGACCGGTATGTAATAAATCAAATACACCGCAAGATAATATATTCATTTATAATATATTTAATAATTTATTAACTTAATTTAATCTTACCGATAATTTCGGTTGTAGATATTCCATGTGTGTAAGGAACTTCTATTAATTCGCCACCAATTTCGGTTAATGTATCTATTACATCCGTACGAATATCATTCATAACACCTGTTTTCCAATCATCCCCATGAACTACATAATCTGGTTTTATTAATCTTATATTATCCCCCCAATATTTTGTATGTTGTTTAATTGCCGTATCTACCATTTTTAAATTACTAATCACTATATATCTATTATCGTAATTAATAATAGGTTCTCTTTTATAAGATTCAATTGCTTCATCTGTTAATAGACCCACAACTACTTTTCCATATTTAGCCGCTTCGTTTAATAAATTAATATGCCCCTTATGTATTATATCAGCAGACATTCCTACATATACAACTTTTTCCATGTTTATATTTTAGATATATATTCTATTTTTAAATAAAATATAAATGGATTATCATAATAAATATTTCAGATCTTCTATCAATTGGGAAGATATAATTAAAGAGATTTATTTAGAAAAATATAATTATACAGATAATTTGGATGAGATACACAATTTATTAGATACTGATTTAATATCACAAGATGATAAAAGGTTTTATGATAATATTCCTATCTTTGGAATAAATGATAGACAGTCTGTTTTTGTAAAAGATTATTATGAGTATTATGATAAAAATACATTTGTAAAAGATAATTATATTAAAATGATTAATGATATTATTAAACCTATATTTAATGAAGATAAATTAGTAGTTCAAAAAACACCTAATATAAGATTTCATATACCAAATAATAGCAATATAGGGAGAAGAACTACAGATCCAAATCTAGATATAATTGGATTACATTATGATAATGAATTTAATCATCCAATAGAAGAATACAATATTATATTACCTGTAACTGATATGTTTGATACAAATAGTATATATTATGAAAATAATCCTAATTCTAATATTGAATATGATAGTTATGAAAATATTAAATTACATAAAAATAATTTTTGGATAGGTTATTTAAATAAATGTAAACATTATAATAAGATAAATCTTACTGATAAAACTAGAGTAAGTATGGATTTTAGAATAATACCATTCTCAAAATTTAAAAATTCAAGTCTTTCTTCTGCAACATCTAAATCTAAATTTACAATAGATGGTTATTATATTTTAGTTTAATTTTTCCATTTCTATCTCATCTTTATAATATCCTAATCCTTGTTCTCCTCTTGTAAAGATGTACCCAGGTTTTCTACCGGTAAAGCTATTACTAGGAATATATTCTTTATCTTGTTTATCTTGTTTATCATCCTTAATTTCAACAACAGGATCAAATTTTACTTTTTTTACAAACAATTTATCTTTCATAGTATACATTATACACCCAACTATCGTTAGTAATACAATAATAACTAAACCTACTTTTGTTTCATAGGTTAGATCAAACATTTATTATAAACTAGTTTATATATTTATTCGCTAAACGTAGTAGCCATGCCTCCACCCCATTTACAATCTAAAATATGATGCATTTGTAAGTGTTTATTATCAAACTTTATAGTATAGCATGCCGGTTGACATACCAAAGGTTCGAATACACCATATACCTTAAAATGACCTGCTTTTGTTAAATTAGCTATCTCCCAGTCTAAATACCATTCTGGACTCATAACTTTTTCCATTAACTTAGCACATGATCTTTTGTTAATTAGATACCCATGTAACCCTGTAAAATGTTCTAGATTGTGGAATATATTATCTTTTAAAAAGGTATCTTGATTTTTACCATAATGTAGGTCATCTGCTGTGTGAAACCCAAATAAGACTATATCCCAATCATCCGGTACATTACCCATATGCCTATTGACATCTTGTTTAAAAGTAGAGGTTTTAAATTCAGCATCATCTTCAAATATTAAACAATAAGGTTTATCACTCTTCATAAACTCATTATATACGCCTACATGACTTAGAAAACAACCAAAATGACCTATATTTTTGCGATTATCAACTAATACACTTATCAAGAAGTTTTTAGAACGAGGGTGTTGTAAGACTTCAGCAACAACCTCATTAGGTAATTTCCTAGCATCCACTGCTGGAAATCTCTTTACTTTCATATCTTGATCTATAAATTGTTTTTCTAAATCAGCTCTTCTTTTATGGGCTCTATCTAAATTAATATAATACATATCAATATCATTAAAATCTATATTTGTCTTTGTAAAAAAATTCATAAATCCTTCTTTTCTAAACATAAAATAGGAATGTAGTATTGCTATTAAGAATAATATACATATAATAAAAGGTATAGCATAGTATTTATTAATATTTAGTAATACCTGTTCATCTTTCTTATCTAATGAAGTTGTATTATGTAAAGGATTATGAGAACTTAGGCGCGAAGGTTTATCTACAATGACCATATAATATTTATATAATATATATTAATAATGCTTGATAAACTCGTCCAACAAACTATCTATATTTCTTTATTTGTACAGGTTATTACTACAGTAATATCTCTAGATGGATTTTCTTTAAAACTACTACCTCGCGATAAAATATTACAAGAAGTCTTGTGGATTGAAACCGTTGTTCAATTAGTGGAAGGATTATTTTATGTATGGATAATATTTTCTTTAAAAAATTTAGATAGGATGACTCCTAGAAGATATATTGATTGGTCTATTACAACCCCAATCATGTTATTCTCAACTATTATATTCTTTAAATATAATGAAATAAAACATACAGGTAGAGCCTTTACTGCTTTTGAATTTTATGATGAAAATAAAGAGAATGTCCAAAAGATATTCTTTTATAATGCGATGATGCTTTTATGCGGATTCTTAGGTGAAGCTGGATATATTGATAAAAAGATAGGTATTCCAATTGGTTTTGCATTCTTTTATCTATCTTTTGAATTAGTTTACAAGGAATACGGTTCAAAGACAGAAGAAAACAAAAAATTATTTACTATATTAGCAACATTATGGACAGTTTATGGATTCTCGGCTATGCTACCGGTAAAACCTAAGAATATTTGTTATAATATGTTAGATGTTGTAGCTAAGAATTTCTATGGTGTATTTATTTATTACAAGATTAGAGAGTTAAGCATCGCTTAACGAAACTAACAAGATT
>CERI01073292.1_pt1 | contig 11762 bp, 8 predicted proteins | sample 350261 | NCBI WGS metagenome assembly CERI01 (sample SAMEA2620979, study PRJEB7988) | marine metagenome | isolation source: saline water (ENVO:00002010), including
CTTTTTAATCATTGGTCCAGCTTCCATTGACGTATGCATTTCATCACCAGTCCTATCTAAAAAACCAGTGTTTATAAAAAAAACTCTGTTCTTTAATGTTCTAATACACTCTTTTAAGTTAACGGAAGTTCTTCTTTCTTCATCCATTATTCCAATTTTGCAGGTATATCTTTTTAATCCAAGTAGATCTTCAACTTTAGAAAAAATTAAATCTGTAAATTTAGTTTCTTCAGGTCCATGCATTTTTGGTTTTACAATATAAATTGATCCCTTTCTTGAGTTCTTTTTTAGTTTTAAATCATGAAGAGCAGCTGTGCTTGTAAAAAATGCATCCATAATACCTTCAGGAATCTCAGTTCCATCTTTTAGAATAATAGATGGATTGGTCATTAGATGACCAACATTTCTTACCAATAGTAAACTTCTTCCGTGAAGTTTTAAACCCTTGCCTTCCTTTGAAATATAGCTCCTATCAGGATTTAATTTTCTCTCTAAATTTTTACCATTTTTTTCAAATTGGATTTTTAGATTTCCTTTCATTAAACCTAACCAATTTTTATAACAAATAATTTTATCACTTGAGTCTACAGCTGCCACACTGTCTTCATTATCACAAATAGTAGAAATAGCAGACTCAACTATTATGTCACTAATTCCCGCAATATCATGCGCCGCACTAAATGCTTTAGGGTTAATGATGATCTCAAAATGAAGATTATTGTTCTTAATTATTATCGCACTAGGTTTATTAGCATCTCCTCTATGTCCAATAAACTTATCTTTATCTTTTAATTTATACTCATAATCATCTTTAGAAATGATTAAATCTTTATTAAGTACTTTTAAATTAGAAATATTTTTCCAGCTTGTTCCGTCAATTGGTATATGATTATCAAAAAATTCTCTTACATATTTTATTACTTCTTGTCCGCGCAAAGGATCATACCTTTCGCTACCACCCTCTTCCGAATCAATTATATTTGTTCCATATAAACTATCATATAAACTTACCCACCTTGCATTAGCAGCATTAAGTGTATACCTTGCGTTCATTATTGGGACAACTAGTTGTGGTCCAGCAATTTTTGTTATTTCAAAATCTACATTGTCAGTCTCAATATTAAAATCCTCGCCTTCATCAACCAAATAACCTATCTCTTTTAAGAATTTTTTATATTTTTCTAACTCAATTTTCTTTCCCCTGTTCTTAATATGCCAGTCATTGATTTTTTTTTGTAGATTTTCTCTTTTTTTTAACAGTTCTTTATTTTTTGTAGCGAGTTCGTGCACAGCTTCACTAAATCCCAACCAAAATTTTTCTGGATTAATATCTGTATCTTTCAATAATTCATTGTTAACAAACAATTTTAGATCTTCAGCAACTTTTAGATTGTTGATATTTTTATATAAAATTGTCATGATATAAGATCTAAAACCCATATAAAACTAAGTCAAATAATTAATAGAAGCATTGACATTTTGTTGTCACTTTTATTTTTTATGACATAATTAAACGTCAATGAAAAATTATCTAAATTTTGAAGCTGATATTAAAACCCTAGAAAGTGAACTAGATAAGCTAAAAGATCCTTATAATCAAGGTGGGCTATCAGAAGTTGACACTAGTAAAATTTCAAAAATTCAAGAGGAGCTAGATAAAAAATTAAAAGAAATTTATTCATCATTAAATCCCTGGCAAACAACCATGGTGGCTAGACATGAAGATAGACCGAAATCAAAATTCTTCATAGGTAGTTTATTTGAAGATTTTGTTTCTTTAGCTGGAGATAGGTATTATGGCGAAGATAAATCGGTTATTACAGGATTTGCAAAATTTAATGGTCAATCAGTTTTAGTTATTGGTCAGGAAAAAGGGGAAAATTTAGATTCCAGAATTGAAAGAAATTTTGGAATGATGAGACCCGAAGGGTATAGAAAAACTATTCGTTTGATGGAGCTTGCTGATAAATTTAATATTCCAATAATTTCTTTTATTGATACACCAGGCGCTTATCCTGGGGTCGGAGCCGAAGAAAGAGGACAAGCAGAAGCTATTGCAAAATCAATTGAATGCTGCATGAAATTAAAAGTACCAACTTTAGCCATTATAATTGGCGAGGGTGGCTCTGGAGGAGCTATCGCTTTAGCTTCGTCTAGTAAAGTTATAATGTTAGAAAATGCTATTTACTCAGTCATATCCCCAGAAGGTTGCGCTACAATTTTATGGAGAGATCCAAAAAAAATGCTCGACGCAGCAAAAGCGATGAAATTATCTGCAAAAGATCTTTTAGAACTTAAAGTCATAGATGAAATAATTTCAGAGCCTTTGGGAGGTGCTCATAGAGATAGAAATTTGATATTGAGAAGTGTTAGAGAATCTATTACTAAAAATTTAAATACCTTTCAAGAAATGTCAGCTAATGAAATTTTGGATCAAAGAAAAAATAAATTTCTTAAAATAGGAAGATATAAAGGTTTTATTAGTGATTCAGAAAACTTAAGCACATTAGATCATAAAAGAAATTATATTAATCATTTTTATAATATTATAAAAAGATATAAATTTTTCATAATAGCCATTCTATTTTTGACAATATTTTTGACAATATTTTTATTATAAAGCACCACAGCATTTTTTAAATTTTTTACCAGACCCACAAAAGCATGGCTCATTCCTTCTCATTTTCTTCCCTATGTATTTTGGATCAATTTTTACAGGTTTAATATCTTTTTGGGTTTCTTTTGGTGCTTCAACGACTCTTAAATTCATTAAAACAGTTATGTAATCAAGTTTTAATTTTTCTAATAAACCTGAAAATAAATCAAAAGCTTCTTTTTTATACTCTATTAAAGGGTCTCTTTGTCCGTAAGATCTAAGCCCCACTACTTGACGTAATTGCTCTAAATACTGTATGTGAGATTTCCAATTCATATCTATTGATTGTAATAGAATTCTTTTTTCTATTTCTTGAGACTGATCATCACCTAAAATTTTAGTTCTTTCATTTCTATTATCATTAAATTGGTCCAATATTCTTTGTCTAAAATCATTATCTTTAAGTGAAATGAGTTCTGTAAGTTGTTTTTCTTCTAAACTTTTCCCCATTAATGATTTAAGTCTATTATTAAATTCATTATTTTTGGGATCAGCTATTTTTTGGATTTTTAATTTTATCAAATCATCAATAATTTCATTTAAAAAATCCTCTGAATATAAAAAAATTTCACTACTATTTATTGCACCATTTCTTTGTGAAAAAATTACGTGTCTTTGATCATTTAAAACATTATCAAACTTAATTAATGTTTTTCTGATATCAAAGTTTCTGGTCTCAACTTTTTGTTGTGCCCTTTCTAATGCTTTATTTATCCAAGGATGATCTATGCTTTCTCCATCTTTTAGTCCCAATTTTTCAAGAATACTATTCATAGACTCTGAACCAAATATTCTCATTAAATCATCTTCCAGACTTACATAAAATATTGAGCTTCCTTCATCACCTTGTCTACCAGATCTACCTCTTGCTTGGTTATCAACCCTTCTAGACTCCATTCTTTCCGTACCAATTACAAATAAACCACCTAGAGATTTTATTTTTTCTTTCTCTTTTTTTAATTGATCCTCAGGCATTGATCCTTTTTTACCACCTAATTGGATATCGACTCCTCGTCCTGAAATACTTGTAGTAATAATGACCGAAACTTTTTTACCCGCATTTGCTATAATTTCAGCTTCGTTTTCGTGATTTTTAGCATTTAAAACAACATGTTTAATATTCTCTTTATCTAATAATTTTGAATAAATTTCAGATTTGTTAATACTCGAGGTAAAAACTAATAAAGGCTGGCCAGTTTGGTTAGTTTCTTTAATTTTTTTAATTATTGCTTTGTTTTTTTCTTCCTCAGTTCTAAATATTTGATCATTATAATCCTTCCGTATCATTGGATTGTTGGTTGGAATTATTACAACTGGTAAATTGTAAATTTCATAAAACTCTTCTGCTTCAGTTGCTGCTGTTCCCGTACAACCAGATATTTTTTTATATAATTTAAAATAATTTTGATATGTAATAGATGCCAAAGTTTGGTTTTCTGCTTGAATTTCAATTTTTTCTTTTGCTTCTAAGGCTTGATGCAATCCATCCCCAAATCTTCTGCCCTCAAGAATTCTACCTGTTAATTCATCAATAATTTTTAGGTTATTATCCTTAACAATATAATCTTTACCTTTTTCAAATAAATGGTTAGCTCTCAATGCCTGGTTAACGTGATGGACTAAAGCTAAATTTTCTGGATCATAGAAATTATTATTTTTTAGAATTCCAGCATTAGAAAAAATTTCTTCAACATTATTTATTCCCTTGTTTGTTAAAAGAATATTCTTATCTTTTTCATCAATTTCATAATCACTTTTTTCTAATTGTCTTATTAGTTTATCAATAGCCAAGTATTGATTTGTTTTATCTTCTGCAGCACCGGAAATAACTAGGGGTGTTCTTGCTTCATCAATTAAACAAGAGTCAATTTCATCTACTATTGAATAGTGATGCTCTCTTTGAACTTTTTCATCCTGAGAATATTTCATATTGTCTCTTAGGTAGTCAAAACCTAATTCGCTATTGGTAGCATAAGTGATATCACAGTTATAATTTTTTTTCCTATCGGAATCATTTTGCTCATTACTGATGAACCCTGAGGTTAAACCTAAAAAATTAAAAATTTGACCCATTTCTTGTGAGTCTCTTTTAGCCAAATAATCGTTTACAGTTACTACATGAACTCCTTTATCTTCAAGTGCATTTAGATAAGCTGACAAAACAATAGTTAAAGTTTTACCTTCACCAGTTCTCATCTCTGCAATTTTATTTTCATGCAGAACTATTCCACCAATTAGTTGAACATCATAATGGCGTTCATTTCTAGATCTCTTGGAGGCCTCTCTTACTAAAGCAAAAGCTTCAGGTAAAATTTGGTCCAATATTTCACCGTTCTTTATTCTATTTTTGAACTCTAAAGTTTTTTTAGGAAACTCTTGGCTTGTTAAATCCTTAAATTTTTCTTCTAAGGCATTAATATTGCTAACAATTTTACCAATTCTATCTAATTCTTTCTGATTACCAGATTTTATAAATTTAGAGATAAAGCCTAAAAGATTAAACATTTGTTTTGTATATAATTTAATTATAACTTTAATATAACTATTAAATAATTATTTTAAATAGCATGGGAATTAATATACCGAATTTTTTATCTTCTAAATCAAAAAATCATAAAATGATTGATTTTCAAGATTTAGACCATTTAGATGGATTATCTATTTCAGCAGTCAGCGCCAACTTATACGAAACCAATAGAGATGATTTGGTTATGTTTTATTTCAGAGAAGGTGCAAACTTTGCTTCTGTTTATACTCAATCAAAAATATTATCTGAAAATATAAAATGGAATTTAAATCAAAAAACTAAAAAAATATTTTCTTTATTGGTTAATACTAGAAATGCGAATTCATTTACTGGAGATCAAGGTTATAAAAGTATGCAAAGTATTGCTGAAATAATCTCTAAAGAATTAAATGAAAAACAAAAAGAAGATGAGGATACTCCAGAAAAAATTAAACCAAAAAATATAATATTTGGATGTACTGGGACTATAGGAGAAAGATTTCCTGTAGAAAAAATTAGATTTAAAATTCCAGATTTAATCAAAAGCATTAAATATATTCAAAATAAGTATATATGGATGAAGGCAGCATTAGGCATAATGACAACAGACACACAACCTAAAATGGCAATGGAGGAATGTATAATTGGAAAAACTACAGTAAAAATTTATGGAATTGCAAAAGGGTCAGGAATGATACATCCAAATATGGCAACTACCTTAGGGTATGTTTTTACTGATGCTGAAATCCCAAATGATGTGTTGAAAAAATTATTAAAAAAAAATATTGAAAATACATTTAATGCAATTAGTTGCGACGGAGACACAAGTACTAATGATATGATTTCAATTTTTTCAACCTGCAAAGCCAAACATGGAAAGATTAATAATATTTCAGACAAAAAGATAAAATATTTTGATGAAGCTCTAAATAAAGTTTTGTTAAATTTAGCCAAGAGAATTGTGGCGGATGGTGAGGGTGCCTCTAAGTTTATAACTATAAAAGTTTTAAACTCAAAAACAGATCAGGAGGCTAAAAAAATTGCATTTTCGATTGCAAACTCACCACTTGTAAAAACTGCTATTGCTGGTGAAGATCCTAATTGGGGAAGAGTAATAATGGCCATAGGTAAATCAGAATCAACTATTAATATTAATAAATTTTCAATTAAATTTGGAGATTTAAACATAGTACATAATGGAAAACTTTATAGTCAATACAATGAAAAAGAGACAGCAGAGTATATGAAAAATTCAAATATTGAAATTAAAGTAAATGTTGCTTGTGGAAATAAAAACTTTACTGCTTATACCATGGATTTAACAAAAAAATATATTGAAATTAACACCGACTACAGAAGCTGAGCACATTGATTATTTTAAATGAGTAATTAAATATAACATATGATCAAATATAATCTTATATGTAAAGAATGCAATCTCACATTTGATAGTTGGTTTGCAGCCTCTCCAGAATATGAAAAATTAAAAAAAAAAAAATTATTAAACTGTCATAACTGTGGATCTTTAAAAGTTGAAAAAAATTTGATGGCTCCAAAATTAATTGGCAAAAATTCTAATGACAGAAATGAAAAAGAATTACAAAAATTCAAAAAAATTAAAAGAACAATTACAGATTATCAAAAATTTATTAAGAATAATTTTGAGTATGTTGGCGAAAATTTTGCCTATGAAGCAAGATCAATACACTACAAAGATAAGATTAAAAAAAAAGGCATTTACGGTATTGCTTCAAAAAAAGATTTTAAAGAACTTAAAGACGAAGGAATCGATGCACAGCTAATACCTTGGGTAGAAGATAATAATAATTAATTTTTGATAAATTTAGCTATATAGTTTACAGATTTGTCATTACTTATCTTCCATTTATCTGTAATAATATTAAATTTCATTCCATCTAGTTTATCTAATTTTAGATCATTTTTTTTTAGAATATTAATCAATTCATCTGGTTTTATAAATTTTTCCCACTCATGAGTTCCTATTGGAAGCCATTTTAGAATATACTCGGCACCCACAATAGCAAAAGCATATGATTTAAGAGTTTTATTTAATGTAGCAACAAACATTATCCCATTTTTTTTTAAAAGATTTGAACAAGATTTTAAAAAAAAACTTACGTCTTCTACATGTTCAATAATTTCCATATTTAAAATTACATCAAATTTATTATTTATTTTAAGTTTTTCAGGAGAGGAGCAAATATATTTTATTTTCAATTTATTTTTTTTTGCATGAAGTTTTGCAACACTAATATTTTTAACAGATGCATCTATTGCAGTAACTTCTGCTCCCAATCTACACATAGGTTCTGATAATAATCCACCCCCGCAACCAATATCTAAAATTTTTATATTTTTTAAAGGAGTTTTATTTTGTTTTATTTTGAATGTTTTAATTATATTTTCTTTAATATAAGAAATTCTAATTGGGTTGAATTTATGTAATGGCTTAAACTTGCCATTAGGATTCCACCATTCCTCAGCAATTTTTGAAAATTTTTCGATTTCTTTAGAGTTTATACTATTCATAATTAACAATTAGTTGACATAACAATTAAGAGCATTTTATCAAATATAAATTAAATTAAATTTTTTTATAAAGCTATGAAAACAATCGTACTTAAATTTGGCGGGACTTCTGTAGGATCTATAGATAGAATAAAGAAAGTAGTTAAAATTATTTTAGACCATAAAAGAAAAAAGAACAGAGTCATAGTTGTTTCTTCAGCAATGAGTGGTGTTACCAATGATTTAGTAAAAAAATCAAAATTAATAAGTAATAATTTTAATAAGGCTGAATATGATGTGCTTGTATCTACGGGAGAGCAAGCAGCATGTGCTTTAATAGCAGGAAGACTTATTCATTGTGGTTTTAAATCAAGATCATGGATGTCTTGGCAAATACCAATTGTAACTGATGGTCCATATTCGAATTCAAGAGTAGATAAAATTTTAACCAAAGATTTACAAAAATACCTAAGGTCTGGTGGAATACCAATAATAACAGGTTTTCAAGGTATAAATAATAATTCAAGATTAACAACATTGGGAAGAGGTGGCACAGATGCATCTGCTATTATGATGGCTAAATTTTTTAAAGCAGATGAATGTATAATCTACACAGATGTAGATGGTGTATACACAACTGACCCAAGGCTTCATAAAAAAGCAAAAAAAATTAAACAAATTGAATATGACGAAATGTTAGAAATGGCGTCTCTGGGATCTAAAGTGATGCAACCCACTTCCGTTCAAGATGCTAAATTAAATAATATTGATATAAATGTAAAATCGTCGCTTACAAAAAAAAAAGGCACTCTAATTACAAAAAGTTTTAAGAAAAAAAAATTTAGTAATCAAATTATTACCGGAATATCTTCAACAAAAAATGATGCTAAAATTACAATTGCAGGTGTTAAAGATAAACCAGGAGTAGCTGCTTTAATTTTTGAACCTTTATCAAAAAATTTAATAAATGTAGACATGGTTGTGCAAAACATTTCATTAGATGGTAAAAAAACAGATTTAACTTTTACGATAAAATCTGAAGATGTAAAGAAAACCGAGAGGATAATTAAAGAAAATAAAAAGATATCTTACCAAAAACTATCTTTTGACAAAAATTTAGCTAAAATTTCTATTATTGGAGTTGGTATGATAACAACTCCAGGAATAACTTATAGAATGTTTAAAGCATTAGCTTCAAAAAAAATAAATATAATGGTAATTTCGACCTCCGAGATAAAAATCTCAGTTTTAATTTCATCAAAATTTATAAAAAAAGCCATAGCTGTTTTACATAGAGAATTTGAATTAGATTAGATAAATGAGTATTAGACCTTATAGAGACATTAAGAGAAGAAAAACCAAAGTTATAAGTGTAGGTGATGTAAAAATTGGTGGAGATAATCCAATCTCAGTTCAGTCAATGACAAATACTCTAACAACAGATATTAAAGCTACAATTAATCAAATTAATGCTATTGCAAAAGAAGGTGCAGACATTGTAAGAGTTTCATGTCCAGACAAAGAGTCTACTGCTGCACTTAAAGAAATAGTTGAACATGTACCAATTCCTATTGTTGCAGATATTCATTTTCATTACAAAAGAGCAATTGAGGCTGCAGAGAGTGGAGCAAAATGTTTAAGAATTAATCCAGGAAATATAGGAGATGAAGTCAAAATCCATGAAGTTTTAAGTGCAGCAAAAAATAATGATTGTTCTGTAAGAATAGGAGTAAATGCAGGATCTCTGGAAAAAGATATCCTGGAAAAATATAAAGAGCCTTGTCCGGAGGCTTTAGTGGAAAGTGCATTAAGAAATATTAAAATTTTAGAAGATAAAGATTTTTTCAACTTTAAGGTAAGTGTAAAGTCCTCAGATGTTTTCTTATCGATTGCTGCATACCGTCAACTTTCTAAAGTAATGGACTATCCATTACATCTAGGAATAACTGAGGCTGGAAGTTTTGTATCAGGAAGTATTAAATCATCTATAGGCCTGGGTTCTCTTTTGATGGATGGAATAGGTGACACTATTAGAATCTCTTTATCAGATGACCCACCAAAGGAAATTAAAGTTGGAAATGAAATATTGAAATCCTTAAATTTAAGAAACAGAGGTGTCAAAATAATATCTTGTCCATCATGTGCAAGACAAGGTTTTCAGGTAATAGATACTGTAAAAATTTTGGAGGAAAAATTAGCTCATATTCAAACGCCTATTACTCTGTCTATAATTGGATGCGTTGTAAACGGCCCAGGTGAGGCAGCATTGACAGATATTGGAATTACTGGTGGTGGAAAAGGAAATAATATGCTTTATTTATCTGGCCTGCAGTCAGAAAAAGTTGTATCTGAAAATATTATTTCAAGAGTAGTTGAAGAAGTTGAAAAAAAAGTTCTAGAATTAAAAAAAAGCTAAATGATACCTCAAAAAACAATTGAAGATTTAATCAATAAACACACAATTTTAGAAAAAGAATTATCCTCAGGTTCGATTGATAAAAAACTTTTTGCTGAAAAATCAAAAGAATATTCAGATTTAAATGAGATAGTTGATGACGCAAAAAAGTATTTTTCATACAGTGAAAACAAGCAAGAGCTTCAAAAAATATTAGACGACAAAAATTCAGATGAAGAATTAAAAAAAATGGCAGAATTAGAGCTGAGTGATCTTGATTTAGAAAAAGAAAAAAATGAAAAAAAATTAAAATTATTTTTACTTCCTAAGGATGAGGCTGATAAAAAAAATGCAATTATTGAAATCAGAGCTGGCACAGGTGGATTAGAGGCAAGCTTATTTGCAGCTGATTTATTTAAAATGTATGAAAAAGTTAGCCATAAAAGGAAATGGTCAGTAGAATTGATTTCTATTTCAAGAAGTGAAGCAGGAGGATTAAAGGAAGTGATTGCCTCCATTAAAGGAAACAATATTTATTCTACTTTAAAATATGAAAGTGGTGTTCATAGGGTTCAAAGAGTTCCAGATACTGAAACTCAAGGGAGAGTTCATACTTCAGCTGCAACAGTTGCAGTTTTACCAGAGGCAGAAGAGGTTGATTTAAAAATTAATGAGTCCGACCTTAGAATTGATGTATTTAGAGCAGGTGGCCCAGGTGGCCAATCAGTCAATACAACAGATAGTGCAGTAAGAATAACACACATTCCAACTGGTCTTTCTGTATCTCAACAAGATGAAAAATCTCAACATAAGAATAAAGCCAAAGGTATGAAGATTCTAAGAGCAAGACTCTATGAACTAGAAAGGTCTCGAATAGATCAAGAAAGATCACAGGACAGAAAAAATAAAATAGGAACAGGAGATAGATCTGAAAGAATTAGAACCTATAACTTTCCACAGAGTAGAGTGACAGATCATAGAATAAATCTTACTCTTCATAAATTAGAAGAGTTCTTGGAAGGAGAGGCGTTTGATGAAATGATAGAGTCCTTAACGCTACAAGCTCAAGAAGAAAGCCTTAGTAATTTAGATTAATTATGAAATTAGAAATAGCTATTAATAAAGCTTATAAGCAATTAAAAAAAAATAATATCAAATCTGCTTTACTTGATAGTGAATTATTAATGTCAAAAGCCATTAGCAAAGGTAGAGAATTTATTATTTTAAATTTAAAAAAAGAGATTAATAAAAATGATTATCAAAATTTTCAAAAATTAATTTATGAAAGATCAAAAGGTAAACCACTAGCCTATTTAACAGGCAGTAAATCATTTTGGAAATATGAGTTTGACATTAACGAACATGTCTTAATTCCAAGACCAGATACGGAAATCATAATAGAAAAAGTTTTAAATATTTACAAGAATCGGAATAAAATTAATTTTTTAGATATTGGAGTTGGATCTGGGTGTATTTTGCTTTCAATATTAAAAGAAAGAAAAGATTTTTTGGCGACAGGAATTGATATAAGTGATCACGCATTAAAAATATGCAATACTAATGCTTTTAAACTGGGAGTAAACAATAGGGTAAAATTATTTAAATCAGATGTTGACAATTTCTCTAATGGGAAATATGATTTGATTATATCTAATCCTCCTTATATTAAAAAACTA
>CERI01117479.1_pt1 | contig 11758 bp, 6 predicted proteins | sample 350261 | NCBI WGS metagenome assembly CERI01 (sample SAMEA2620979, study PRJEB7988) | marine metagenome | isolation source: saline water (ENVO:00002010), including
TACGAGATTCATTACTTCTTATTGTTAAAGCGCTATCTATAGGACTTTTTATTGCTTGAAGAGCTGCTCCAGCAATTTTAATCATTCCTGATGAAGCTAACGAAACCCTACTTTTAGGCTCTAAAGCTTCTTGTTCTCTTAAATTGATCAATTCCCGTCCAGCTTTTGTATGTGCAAAGTCAATATCACGTTCTTTAAATCGTTGATGTAAAGCTTGAGCAGTAAGCTTAACTTTATTTAGAGATTTTTTTAGAGATCTTCTATTTGGGGATCTTATTAACTCCCTATTACTACCCATTGCATCTTTAAAATCATCCATTGCTGAATTTCCAAGTTTAGATGCTTTTGTTCCAAATATTTTAGCAGTTAGATCTTTGTCTTTATAATTTTCTATGCTAGATTCTAAATTACTTTTAGTATCCTTAAACTTATCTGATACTGATGTGGCTGCAGATTTTACAGCTTTTGTAGGTTTTACACCTGTAACTGCTTTAATAGCGGCATTAGGTGATCTTAAAGCGGTCTCTGCTACACCTGCTATGGCGCCAATTGCCATTCCAATGCCTCCAGCCACTATATTTTTATCAGTTTGTACGCCCGGAATCACAGGTATTTTTTTTCCAAATTCATAACCTTTTTTCGCATTTTTTTTAATATTTTTAAATATATTTAAATCTTTTTTTGCACTTTCAAGAGCTGTTCTTTCTACTATTAAATCGCTACCAGCGATAGCAGATCTTATTTCTTTTCTCTTGTCTTCATCTTTTTCATTTGCAAGAGCTTCGGAAATTTGACTCTTATTAAGAGAAATTTTGGCATTTCTATCTAATCTATTAAGTGATGTTGTATCTCCTTTTACAGAATGAATTGCCTTATTGGCAATCAATCCCATAAGATGATCTCCTTGATATGATGCACCTTTAAATCTTTTTAGTTCATTAATTTGATCAGGGGTTAAATCCATTTTCTTTCCTTCTTTTTCTATTGCTTCATTTCTAGCACCTTTTATCATTTGAAGCTGGTCAGCTTTATTGTGTTTTGCTAAGTTAAGAGCATTATCTCTCTTATATTGATCCTCAGCTTTATTGGCTGCTTTTTTAAGTTGATTAACTTGTGATGTTTTAACTTTATCTTGCTGTCTTTTGTTATTTCTTTCTTTTTTGGCTAATTTACCTGAGTCAAATAAATATTTATCTAATCTTTGTACATTTGAATTAACACTGCCTAAATATGGAACTTCAAAATCCATTGCTTTGCTACCCGCTTGTTTTGCTAATCCTTTTAACTGAGCTCCTAATTGCCTTACTCCTGATGATAATGATACTGCTGATATTCCTCCACTAATTTGTTGAGCAAGCTCAGACATTAATTCAATAAATTTGCCCATGATCGAGGCTACTACCCATATTAGCAACACTGAAAAAAACGATGGAAAAGATTCTGTATTTACATTAATCCCAGGGTTAGAAGCTGCAGTTAGAGATGGTGGAACAGAAGCAACATGCCACCAATTAAGTAGATTTATTTTTGCTATCCATATATCTATTATCCATACTGGTCCAAAACAAATTCTGTAATTTAATACTAATTTTATTATTTCATATATTAATATATTAAAGAAAGCTAATGTTGTTAGTAAGAAAATCTGCTGTAATGAAAAGCTAATAATTCCACTTAGCCAATTATCAAACATATCTTGAGTTTGTTTAAATAGAGTAAATAATATGAATATTGGCCCTAATGTGAATAATATTGATAAGAATATTTGAGCTGTTAAATATATTAAAACAGCATTTGCAACAGCATATATATATAATAACATGCCATATAATACTAATATACAATAGATCCAACCAAAGAAATCAGCAAAAATTAATGCAGTGATCTTCTTCATGACAACATCACTCATAATAAGTGTAAATGTTTTATCAATAGATGAAAATAATACGGATTTATCACCATAATTTTTATCAGCAATTGCCTTAATTAGCTCTGGTGAGTTATCAAATGAAGAGGCCATTAGAAATGCTATTTGATCTGTTCCATTTTTAAATGGTGTTACAATTAAATTATTAAACCACGTCCAGCCTGTACTTCCAATAAATAAATATATTAAGGCAATTTTAAATATTCTTGATATTATCTCCTTATTATTTAACTCACTAACACCCATTAAATAAGAAATTCCAAAAAATGTCACCATTGCAATCATTGAAATTCTAACTATCATCTTATATTTCGGGTCTTCAATAAGAGCTTTATAGGTCTTTTCAACTTTACCTTGCTCACCTTCTTTACCATCAATAATTTTAATTATAGGCTCAATAACAGAACCAATAATCTTAGAATAATCAGTATCTGCTGTTTTTACTTTTATATTAACTTTATATTCCCCACTATTATCTGAATATACACTAACGCAATTGCCACTTTTATTTGTGATACCATCATTTGATTCACCACCATCTATTGCACAATTAAGTTCTTCTGGGTCATAAATCTTAAATATCAATCTATATTTATCAAATTCAGAGTCATCGCTTCCGCTATCTTTAGTATGGCAATAATATTGGGCACCATCAAACATTTCTTCACAATCAACGTTGCTATCAGCTGTTTTTATTCTTGTTATTCTGCCATTATTATTTATCTCATATTTTGTTGAAGATTTAGCTTCAATATCTTCTGTAGCAAAATCAACAATATGTTCACCTTCTTTTTCAGTAATTTCTCCACTACTACAACTACCTGGCTGATCTTCTTTGCACAGTTTAACCTTCATATATTTTCCATTTAATCCTGAATATTTACTTTTAAATATAAGTGCTATCTTGTTTCCTACTATATTTTTTTCATTGTCTATATCTAAGAATGAAGAATATTGACCACTAAAAGGGATTATATATGATTTTAACAATTTATTATTAACATTTGTTATCGATATAGGCATTGATTCTGCAAAATAATATTCAGTATCATCTATTTTATATTTTCTTAATAAATTCTTTGAGTAGTTTGTTATTCTTTTTATAACACCATATCCATCTTGATTACTAAATTCTGAGACTTTTTTTAAATCATAAAGATATTTAGTATTCTCTTGCAAAACAACATTAAGAAGATCTTGATCAAATCTTGTTATATTTTGAATTGACCCTTTATAAGACTCAAAATCATAGCATATTTTTTGAGATACCGGTAACTCTGGATCTGCTTTTGATGCTTCTACTCTTTTATCGTCACATTTATCACATTGAGTTTTTTCGTTTTCGCAGTCATTTTCTATACCTTCTTGTATATACATAAATTGATCTTGTTTAACACCATCTGTTATTACTTTTTGACAAGTGGGGCAATATTCATCACTACCCTCTTCAAAGCATTTAGCGTATGTAGGCATACATCCTTCTGAACCATCAGGATGGCAATTTGGATTCTTTATATTGGTAGTTTCATTTGTATTATGAAGGCACATAATAGCAGGCAATGGTTTTTCAATTTGCATGTAGAGATTTTTACACTCATTTGGAAAAAATAATATTGATTGTCCTTTTCTTATGTAGAATTCTTTGTTAATTGCTCCATCAGGATTTTTATAAAGAGGGTCATCAGCATGTGCATATTCATAATAGCCAGGATCTATATAGTTATCTATCCCGCCGATGTCTGTTAGCAAATATTCGTGACTGAAATTTGCGGCAGGATTAATTATTCTAGCTTTAAAATTACATGAGCTTATTTCAGCTGTCTTAATTTTTGCATAACCAGACTTATTAATATCAAATTTTATAAGAGGACTTTTTAGTGCTGCAATATTTGAACAACCTGTATCTTTATATTGAATACGATATCCTGGCGGAAGAATTAGTTCTTGTAAGTATAATTTATACTTATTAAAGTTACTAATTCCTTCACGATTATTGTATGTTGAATCGGTTAAATTAAATTTAAATGGGTAAGTTTCACTGTCTGGAGTTTTACCATTAATATCCTTTACTTCATTTCCTTCTTTATCTATAATCTTGAAAAGAAGCTCATTAGTAGCGCATTGTAATGCACTTATCTTAAAAAATTTATACTGAATATGTTTCTGGCTATTATTCCTAATAGTTCCTCCATCAGGATTAATTATAGAAAAAATAGTATTGAATTTAGGATGTATATCACATTTACTATCACTACATTCAGAAAACACAACCTCTTTTGGTTTGATTTCATTTAGAATATCAACAGGGCAAATTTCATCTAAAGTTGAAGGTGAATACTCTTTATTATCTAAAATATCTGTAATTATATTTTTACAGCTATTTTTTTTCTTTATCATGCCAATATATTGAGTGCTATCAAGTTCGCTGCTTGGTATCTCTTGAGTATTAAATTTACAAGAATCTTCTGCACATTCCACAGTTTTTGATATGTCAGGAAAATAATCGTAATGAATTAAAATTTTCTTCCCTAGATGTAATATCTCTTTTGCCGCGTCTTCAATTTTTTCGTCATGTGTATCAAAGTCATCTTGTCTTGAACTTGTTACTGTATTGCTTTCATCAGTTTTAATTTTTTCTTCAATTCTACCTGCAAATAAGATGCTATATATATCAGTACTAGGATTATACTGTGTATCTGTATTTGAATTAATTAATAGATGTGAATGATCATTGCTTGGTAATACGTTATACATGGATGTTGCCTTGTCTGTTGGTCCAAAATAAACCTCGCCGGAAGCTTTTATATATATTTCTGATCCTGGAGAAATTCTTACTCCATAATTCATATTGGCAGATTTTTGAGTGGTAGCTTTCCATAATGGCTCGGAATCATAAGTTTTATCGGTAATTTTTAATTCTTTGCACTTACTTTTACATGATTCTATGCAATCTTTTTTATCCTCTGATGATTCTTCAGATAAGCACCCAGCTATATTTTCTATAGCTGTTTCTTGTTGTAATTTATTATATAGAATTTTACCATACTCTGTAGTGGGACCAACCGCGATACATTTTCGCAATTTTTCATTTTCTGTATTTAAATTTTCTATATTTAGATTTTCTACGTCACTTGTGTCGATCTCGCAAGATGCTGATTCTGAGAAAGGTTTTATTGTAAGGGTTTCTGTTTGATATTGCCCATAATCATCAGCTTCATGACATGCATAATCTTGACATGATGAAGTTATTATCAATATTAGTAATATTGATAATTTTTTTATATATTTATTTGTGATTTTTGTAAAAATATCTTTCAAAATCTTTTATAAAACTATTTATATTTTTTTTAAATCAAATTTTTGATTATTAAAGCAATTCTTTTTGTTTCTTGAAAAATTTTTGGAGTAAACCCGTTTAGATAATTTTGATCCAAATTTAGTTCCATTAAAAAATTTCTCTCTATCATATATTTTACAAAATTTTGATGCTTTTGGGAAGTGTTTTTTTTACATTTAAAGACATAAGTTGGTTTATTTGTGCTACAACATTCGCTAATCATTGAGATAGAATCGGGGCTGACAATCAAAAAGTCACTATAAGCAAGAATTGCTAAATATGGATTATTTTCTTTTACATGATTATAATCAAAAAATTTATAGTCACAACTTATATTATTTTTAATAAATTTACTAATTTGTGGTGATGTTCTTCTGCTATTTAAAATAAATATGTAATAATTATTATTATTTGCGATTTCATTTATAAAATTGACCAATTTTTTTATTGTGCTATTGTCAATGTCAAAATCCCTTGTTTTACCACCTATTATTAATGCTAATTTATTTTTTTTTATATTATTAAAATCATTTTTAAATTTACTTACTGCAATATTAAGGTTTTTATTATTTATTTTATTTAATGCGCCATTAATATATATAATATTATTATTAAATTTTTTATATTTTGGTAATTTATCGTGATAAGGTAATATAATGTGATCAAAATTCTTAAAATTCATCATGGGGTTCATGATCTGGATCATTATTGGTTTTATTTTTAATATTTTTTTGATTGTTACAGCAATAATAGCTAGGCGTCTTCCACATGATATTACGATGTCGGGATTGAAGTTATCTAAGATGTGATATAGATTATCTTTACTATTTTTAGTAATAATATTAAGTGATTTTTTTAGTAATATATTTGGTAATTTAGCTAAATGATTATATTCTATATTGGCAATTTTATATTTTAGTCCAATTTCTTCGGCAAGTGCAATTGACTGATTATTATTTCCAGGCCTGTGATCGAATAAAATTAATATTCTTTTATCCATTAATTTTATTAATTAATTTTTCTTTAATATAAGGTGTTATAAATTTAGAGGTATCGCCTCCTAATCTTGCAACTTCTTTAACTAATTTTGAGGCTATAAATTGATTATTTTCTGATGCAGGCAGAAAAATAGTTTGTATTTTTGGGTCAAGTTTAGAATTCATTCCAAACATTTGAAATTCATATTCAAAGTCAGAAACAGCTCTTAAGCCTCTAATAATGAATTTAGAATTAATATTATTAGCAAAATCAACTAAAAGACCCGAAAATATTTCAGCGGAGATTTTATTACTATCTGTTAATAGTTCTATCTCGTTATTTACCATATCTAGCCTTTCATCAATATTAAAAAGTGTGTTTTTATTGCAGTCTCTTGCAATGGCGATAATCAACTTATCGAATAATTGTACAGCTCTTTTTATGATATCTATATGTCCATATGTAATTGGATCAAATGTTCCTGGATATATTCCTATTTTCATAAAATATATTATTGGGTATTAATTATGGGGCAATAATTGATTTATTAATTACTGCGATATAGATTATATAAATTAAAAGTGACTAATTATTTAATATAACTAAATAAAATAATAATATATAATATATTACAAATTATATTAATAAATTGCAATAAATATGAATATTACAATTTTATCTATAGGTAAATTTAGAAATTCTAATCTTAAAGATGATTTTTACGAATATGTTAAAAGGATTGGATATAAGATATCATTAATAGAAATTGATATAAAAAAGAGTAATATTAAGAATAGGGATATAGTAAAAAAAAATGAGGCTGATATAATTATAAAAAATATAAATAATAACTCATTCAAGATTGCTCTGGATGAAAAAGGTCTGCAATTTGATAGTATTAAATTCTCGCAAATTATTAATGAAAATTTATCGAGTAAAGAGATTACATTTATTATTGGAGGAGCTTTTGGATTGGATAAAAAAATTTTATCAATAGCTGATATTACCATATCACTGAGTAAGTTAACATTTCCCCATATGTTGGTTAGATTAATTTTAATTGAGCAAATATATAGATCATTTACTATAATTAATAATCATCCATATCACAAAATTTAGTAATTTTAAAATTATTATTTAGTTGCAATTAATATTATATGTGATTAAATTATTTATTATTACATATCGCGGGGTAGAGCAGCCCGGTAGCTTGTCAGGCTCATAACCTGAAGGTCGTTGGTTCAAATCCAGCCCCCGCAACCATTTCCTATATATTATCTGTATTATCTGTCAATTGCAGAATTTTTCTTAAAATTACCTATTTATCATTCAATTAAAGATGCTTTTTGTTTTTAATAATTTAAATATTTCTAAATTAATTATTTATTTTTCTAATTTTTAAGAATTTCTTATGATCTTTCTATTCTTTAATTAAGTTAATAACCAAGCTTATCATTAAATCTTTTTCGCTTGGACTGCTATTTGCAATAAGCAAGGCAAGTGCTGTTAAGGCATTATCATTGATTTTCAATTCTCCACTTTTTTTAAAGCGTGTTTATTTTTTTCCAAAAACCAAATAAACATAAAAGCGCCAATTCTTTTATTTCCATCTGAAAAAGAATGATTTTTGATTATAAGATAAAGCAGGTTTGCCGCCTGTTCTTCAATGCTTTTGTAAAGATATTCACCATCAAAACTTTGTATAATATTACCTAATATTCCTTCAAAACCATCATCTTTTCTATTGCCAAAAAGTCCAGTTGCTTCTTTTTTTTGTATTAATTGTCTTTTTAATTCTTCAATTGATTTTAGTGCTTCTTCAAATTTGATTTCGTAAGTGATATTTTTATTTAGCTTTTTTAGTATTTAGGTTATTGCTATCAAATTGATTTAAGAGGATAAAGCTTTTATTATATTTTTTGATGATTTCTAACAATCCTTTTGCTTCATTTAAATCATTGGTTTCTTTGTTGTTGGCTATTAATTCAATAGTTTTTTGAAGTTGTTCCAAGCGTTTTTGGTTTACTGCATAGCCTTGAACTAGATAATCTTTAAGGCGAGAAGTTGCCCATTGTCTAAATTGTGTACCTTGTTTTGATTTAACTCTATAACCAACTGAAATAATTACATCAAGATTGTAATATTTTACATTGATCTTCTGTTCTTTTCCCTTTATAGCTCCGTGTTGAGTGGTATGTAAGAAATCCTTACATACCACTTTTTCTTCAAGCTCCCCTTCTTTAAATATATTTCTTATATGTTGAGTTATTGCTACTCTGCCTCTACCAAACAGTTCACCCATTTGTTTCTGATTTAACCAAACCGTTTCGTCATCAAAATTAACTTCTATTAAGGTCTCATTATTTTTGTTGGTATATATTTCTATGCTGCTCATTTATTTTTTATTTTAATTTGAACTGTCAAAATTTCTTTTACAGTTGGGTTTTAAGTATGTGCTAAATTTGCGATAACTGGCTAATTAACAAAATTTGAACTTATTCAATTATTGCGCTACTTGGCTTTAGTTTTTGAAGTTATTCGAAAAAGTAGAATAACTGTTTTTATTCATTATTATATTGTTGGTGTAATATAAATAAAATAGTGAAAAACTAAAAATATTGATAAACAAAAAAATAGGCTTATAATCCTGATATTTCAAGCTTTATGAATAAAATAAAATTAAATAAATTAATAGATAATTGGATTGATAACCTTGGGTTCATAACCTGAAGGTCGTTGGTTCAAATCCAGCCCCCGCAACCAGTTCTTTTGAAATATCTGTCAGTTTTTATCGTGGAGCTCACCCTGATTTACTATCATAAATTATCAATTGCAATTTTGTATATTTCCTTTTTTGCAATATTATTTTTTTGAGATATTAATTCAACAATATCTCGTAAAGACATTTTCTTTCTCTTAAGTTTTTTCAGCTCGGCTATAATTTCGAGCTGAGTTAATTTATTTTCTGCACTACTTTTTTCTAATATAACAACAAATTCTCCCTTGGCCTTAATATTATTATTTTCAATTCTAGTAATAATTTCACTAATTTGATCAGTGTATATTTCTTCATATATTTTTGTAATTTCTCGAGCTATACAACATTTTCTTATTGGAGAAATTTGTTCTATTTCTTTTAATGTTTTTATTATTGATTTTGGGCTCTCAAAGAAAATAAAAGTGTTATTAATATTTTTATTAATTAATTCTATTCTCTTATTTTTGCTTTTAGGTAAGAATCCTAGGAATTTAAAGTTATCGCATGCAATACCAGATGCACATATTGCGCTTGTCAATGAAGAGGCTCCAGGAATGGGTATTATCTTAATGTTATTTTGTCTTAAATAGTCAATTAGTTTATATCCCGGGTCTGAAATTAAAGGTGTTCCAGCATCGCTAATCAATGCAATTTTATTATTTTTTACCAGTGATAGTATTTTTTCTCGATGATTTTGGTTTGAATAATCATTATAATTAGATATTTTTACATTATTTATCTCGTAAAATTTTAGTAATTTTATAGAATTTTTTGGGTTTTCACATAAGATAATATCGCAATTTTTTAGAATATTAACAGCTCTATAAGTAATATCATGCATGTTGCCAATTGGAGTTGCAACTATATATAGAGCATTTTCATAAATAGATTTTTGATGCATTAATTATTTATTTATTATTAATAAATGGATGTTAATATGATTAATTATTAATTTTTATATAGTTTTTTACAATAAACATTTATGCCTCGATTTTTAGTAATATTTTTGATACTTATTCTTTCTTCATGTATTAAAGTAAATAAGGATTACAAAACTGTAGTAATTGATAACATTAAGTCAAATAAAGTTATTGCTCAATCAAATGAGCAATTTGAGTCAAGAGATCTTAAGGATATAACTCATCATAAAAAAAGGCTAAAAGTTGCATTGCTACTGCCCGTAACAGGAAAAAATAAAATACTTGGTAATGCGTTATTGAATTCTGCAACTTTTTCACTTTTTGAAAATGATAATAAAAATAATATTGAGTTAATATTGTTTGATAGTGCATCAACTAAAAAAGATATAAAAAACACCTTTAAAGATATAATTGATCAAGATATAAAAATAGTTATTGGACCAATATTTAGTCATGAGGTAGAGAAAATTGCTCAAGAGGCTATCTTAAATGAAATTATTGTAATATCTCTTTCAAATGATCAAAAATTAATAAATAATATTGATCATAATGGAGGTGTTTTTCTTGCGGGAATGATACCAGAAGTTCAAATAGATAAAATTGTAAGCTATGCAATAGGCAGTGGTAAAACAAGCTTTGCAGTTATAGCTCCAAATAATCAATATGGAATTATGACAGCAGCTCTTTACAAAAAAATGGTTAAAGATAGAGATGGAATTTTTGTTACTTCTGAACTATATTCGGCAAATGGCAAGGGGATTAATAATGCTGTAAAAAGAGCAGTAAATGCATTTAGCGTTCCATCTAACTTGGCAGAGGGTGGAGGAAATATTTTAGAAGATGATTTTATAGTTGAAGATATCGATAAAACATATGCACAAGTTATATTAGTGCCAGATTCGGGTAAGAAATTGGCTCAGATTGCTCGAAGAATTCAATATGAAAACACTAATTTAAGAGATATAAAAATTATTGGCACAAGTCAATGGGACGATGTTTCTACATTAGGTAATATTGTTTTAATGGGTGGTTGGTTTGCTGCTCCTGCTAATGAGAAATTTAGAGAATATGAAAGAAAATATTATCAATCATTCTCAAAATTTCCTCCGCGCATTTCTTCAATAATTTATGATGCTATAGCGTCAATTGCAAAAATAATTGACAAGAAGAAAGATATCAACCTAACATTAATAGACTTTACTAAATTTTCTGATGATAATCTAAATGGCTTTAGTGGTATTGATGGTGTTTTTCGTTATAATAATAATGGTTTAGTGCAAAGGAATTTAGCTATTTTAGAAGTTGGTCAGGGTAAATTTGAAGTTATCGAGGCTCCAGATGAAGATTTTATGTTATAAATATGTCTAATGATATTGAAAATATTAGGCCTTTTAGGGTTATAAGAAGAAGAAAAACAAGACAAATTAAGATTGGAAATGTTATTATAGGTGGTGATGCACCAATTTCTGTCCAGTCGATGACAAATACACCAACAATAGATGTAAAAGCCACAATTGAGCAAGTTAGGCAATGTTATGAAGCTGGAGCTGAATTAATGAGAATATCAATTCCTGATAAGGATTCTTCAGAGGCATTGGCAAAAATTATTCCACATTGCAATATTCCTATAATTGCTGATATTCATTTTCATTATCGTCGTGGAATAGAGGCGGCAAAAGCTGGTGCTAAATGCCTTAGGATAAATCCAGGTAATATTGGCTCTGATAATAAAGTTAAAGAAGTTGTTAAAGCTGCCAAAGATTATGGATGCGCTATTAGAATTGGCGTTAATGCGGGTTCTTTAGAATCTGAATTTCTACAAAAATATAAAACCCCAA
>CERI01284205.1_pt1 | contig 11757 bp, 10 predicted proteins | sample 350261 | NCBI WGS metagenome assembly CERI01 (sample SAMEA2620979, study PRJEB7988) | marine metagenome | isolation source: saline water (ENVO:00002010), including
TATCCATATTTTTTTTATCCATATTTTTTTTATCCATATTTTTTTATCCATATTTTTCTTTCACATATAATTTTGTAATAACAACACGAGATTCTTGACAGAATGGTTTAACTAATTCATCGTTTTTATAATCTTCAATATATTTTATATGTTTTATTCCTGCTGCTAATAATAATCGAGTACATATTATGCAAGGATAATGGGTAATATATGCTACAGAACCATTACAATTTACTCCTCTTTTAGCACAATCAACTATAGCATTTTGTTCGGCATGAACAGTTGCTTGTTCATGATTATTTCTTATAACAGAATTATGCGAACATCCCGGTAAGAATCCATTATATCCAGCACTAATAATCCGCTGGTCCTTTACTAAAATACAACCAACATGCAAACGTTCACAAGGTGAACGTTCTTTTGTTGCTATAACAATTTTAGTGAAATATTCATCCCATGATGGTCGTTTATTCATATTGTTTAATATAATAATATATGTTATGTTTAAACAATATATTATTAATTTAATAAAAAATATTCACAAAAAAGAAAATCCTATTTCTATGGATCTAGTTTTAGAAGGAGGAACAAATAATGGATATTATGAAGTGGGTGTTTTAATGTTTTTGAAAGAACTTGAAAATCAGGGTTTTATTAAAGTAAATCGTATTTCAGGTGCTAGCGTAGGTAGTTATATGGGATTTCATTATTTTAATGATTCATTAAATAATACTACAAAAATATTTACAATCATGAAAGAACATTTTAAAAAAGAATTAAACATCCACATTTTTAAAAAATTATTAGAAAAAGATGTAAATTCCATGAAAGACGAAGTATTTAAAAAAATAAAAAAAGAAAAATTTTATATATCAACTATAGACATTAATAAAAAGAAATATATTGTTGAAAATAAATACAATAATAAAGAAGAGTTAAAAGAAGCAATATTTAAATCATGTTATATACCGTATATATGTGGGAATACATCTTGTTATAAAGATAATTATATAGATGGAATAATACCTCATATATTTTACAATCGCGATAAATATAATGAAGTTAAAATATTATATATTTGTATTAATCAATTTGGAAGATTAAAATTAATGTTTCAAACAAAAGAAAAAAATGTTGATGGTAGAATTTTAGAAGGCATTATAGATGCATATAAGTTTTTTATGAATGAAAAACCTACAACTATTTGTAGTTATGTAAATAATTGGACTAAGCGAGATTACATTTTATTAAGAATAAAACAATATATTATATTAATTTTGTTTTTTCTGTTATATATTATCACACTGGTTACAAAATCTATATATCCATATATTAAATCATATACTATTATAGGGTTTATTAGTATAATTTTAAAAAATGTTTATAAGGACACACTGCTATATTGCTGTCTTTAAAAAAATAAGGAAGGCAAATATAATACGAGTAAAGTAATTAACATACCAACTCCAACAGATGTATTTAAATATTGAAAAGCATTACTAATAATAAGTAATCCAAATATAAAGGAAATATAATTTTTATAAGATTTTGCTACTTCTTTAATATTATCACGTCCTTCTTTAACCATAAATGGAACAATTAAAATTAGACATATAATCATAAATAATTGAATTACACCAACACCACTTGCAATAAGTCCTAAAATTAAAAATAACGCAGCAACAATTGTTATTATAATTCCAACACTGTTTTGATCATAACTTTCTTCTCCTAATTTTAAACTTCCATAAATTGTAGAACCAAAACCAACAAAGGGAACTACAAATAATGCTAATGTAAAAACAATAGGACCCAATAATAATAAAATACCATTATTTACGGATTCACTATATTCTAAAGTGCTTTTTAATAAATATCTTGATGAAGACCATGCCGTAATCATTGTTTTTGAAAACCAACTGGGTATTTCATAGGACCCAACCATATTATATGGAAATGTGAATTTTGTATCATCACGAATATATGGTGCTAATTTAGGATTAACAGGTATACTATTAATATCATATTTTTTTACTATATAAATAACATTTGAGCCAATAATAATCCATAATAACAAATAAATTAAACTTACTATAACATTTCTAACAAATAAACCAACATTATTTTTTTTATTTATTTTTTCTTTTTTTTTTGTAATATTTCTCTCTTCGCGTTTTTCTTTTAAATAGTCCATTTATATATACTATTTAAAATAATTTGAAATACTCCTACTAAAATATTTTTAATAAAATCTTTATAAATTATATATGGGAGGATTATTGAGTAAAGGAAGAGGCGATAGTGGTAGACTAGGTGACTTTTATTCAACACAAGTTTCTACAGGAGGAACAAAAAAAACACAACAAAAACGCAAACAAAAAACGCAAAAAAGAAAAACACAACAAAAACGCAAACAAAAAACGCAAAAAAGAAAACAACGTCAAAAATAATAAAAATAATATAAATTATTAAATTTTATAATTTATATTTAGGAATTGAAATAAATCAAATAAAATATCACTATAAATCATATGGTAAAAAATAACATAATATATATTGGATTATTTTTAGTATTTATATGTATTACTTATGAATGTTTTAAAGTAACTAAAGAAGCTTTTTGTGATAAAAAACATTGTGCAAAGGGTTGTAAAAAACCTAAAAAAATAACAAATAGTTGTAAATCAAAAATTATAACTAAAAATGGTAGATGTTTTAGACAATGTCCATATAAATGTCCTAAATCTATAGATGGTTGTAAATATGACAATTGTTGTATAGGTTGTGGTTATCAATTAGTTGAAGTAGCGTGTCAAGATACCACACGTGATGATATTACAACTAATACATCTGATTTAAGTAATATATATTCTAACCCGCAAATAATATTACATCATAAGAATCAAAAAATAAATTTGGGAGATATATTAAAAGGTGTCTTAAAACATGACCACACACAAGATTCTAATGTAATGGGTGTAAATGATATGTCTACCCAACAAGATTCTAATGTAAACACTTCCCAACAAATGGATAATTCCCAACAAATGGATAATTCCCAACAAATGAGTAGTGCACAATTAATTCAACAAACACAAAACCCTGTGGGAACTTTTCAAAATCAATCTATTGACCCAATGTTAAGTGATTCACATATAGCACCTAACAATACTGATACAAATATACAAGCCAAAAATAAAAATGCTGGATTAAGTCCAGCATCTATGGACGAACCTAATCCATTAACACAACAATCATCACCATCTAAATCACAACCCCCACCACAAAGTCCTGATGAAACAAATCAAATGTTAAATCAAAATATACAAGGTGCTTCCGGAAGTAATCCAGTATTATCTTAATACTCCTTGATAATATTTATATAAATTAGTATAAAAATTATATAAATTAATGTAAGCATTTATAAATAATATCAATAATAATCATACCAAGAGTATTAATGTAAAAATAATCGGATTTTACTAAAAAGCATAGTTATATCATAATTATTACACGCTTCAATTACTTTATCATCGGAAACACTTCCTCCGGGCTGTACAATATGTGATACTCCATATTTAATACATTCATCAATCGAATCCCTAAATGGAAAAAATGCGTCTGATGATACTGCTACACCATATATTTTAGACATAAAAATTTGTCTTTCTCTCTGTGAAATGTTTGGAGGATGTTGAAAATTATATACTTTATAGTATGTATTCATATAAGATTCTTCAAATCTCATTAACCAATCTTCATATTGTTTTTCAGTATATCTTTGAGTAGTAAGAAAAGTAACCAACATGTTTATTTTATCTTGTTTTTTGATTCCCTTTTTAAAATTTTCCATTAATTTTAATGTTTTTGGATGTTGTCGTAAAAACCATGTTTCACATTTTTTACCAGCTAATTTCACACAATCTACTCTATTTTGCTGTCCTGCGCCAACTCCTACTACTTGACCATCATATGCAAAAACAACAGAATTAGAAGGAGTATATTTACATGTAACATTAGCTATAATAAGATTCTCCAAATTTTCTTGTGTAAGATTTTTTGTTTCTGTAACAATATTATTTTTGTCAAAGACACTAGAAGATTTTACATTCTCGTCTTGTGATAATACTACTCCAAATAATTCTCTATATGAAATATCTTCTATTTTTTCGTAATTTCCTTGAATAATTATAAAATTTCCTTTCTTTTTAGATTTTAAAATTTCAAATGCTTTTTCAGTAAAACTAGGTGCTATAATACCATCGCTCACTTCTGTTTTTATATATTGTGCTGTTTCTTCATCTACTTCATCGCTCATTGCTATAAAATCACCAAAGGAAGACATTGGGTCAGCATTTCTTGCTCTAATATACGCAGTTGTTACTGGATTACAACTTTTGTCTTTATTTATAAAATATATTTTCTTTAATGTATCTGTTAGTGGTTTTGACGTGCTTACACCTGCCGGCGCTGTATGTTTAAATGAAGCACAACACGGTACGTTTAAATAACATTTTAATTCATTAACAAGGTTCCACGATTGTAACGCATCCAAATAATTAATATATCCAATATTACCATTTAATATTTTGTATGGAAAATTATTATTTTGTAAAGAATATACTGCTGCGTTTTTTTGATGAGGATTACACCCATATTTTAATTCCATTTGTTTTTCATATGCTCTGTAAACATAATCTTTATTAAAATAATTAGTAATATCAATGTCATATTGCGTTACGTATTTAAATGCTTCGTTTCTTAATAATTTTCTACCCTCTGCATTTTGTGTATTTTGAAAATAATCATATTGTCTTATATAAGTATTATATTGATTTGGATTAGTAAGAACCATAACGTGTTTATAGTTTTTTGCCGAGGCTCGTAAGAGAGAAACACCACCAATATCAATGTTTTCAATGGCATCATCATGAGTATGTATTTTTGATATTGTATTTTTAAATGGATATAAATTAACTACAACAACATCAATATAATCTTCAATATTATCATTTTCATTACGATATGCCAATATACCGCCATAAATTTTTGGATGTAATGTTTTTACACGACCATCTAATATTTCAGGTGATTCAGTGAATTCAGAAACTTGCATAACATCAATGTTATGTGATTTTAGATGTTTTGATGTGCCACCTGTAGAGAGAAGAGTATAACCTTCTTGATTTAAAAAAATAGCCAAATCAACGAGATTCGTTTTATCAGCAACACTTAATAGTGCATATTTTGTCATTTTATAAATTATAAAAAAATGTTTATATATTTATTTATAATTTATATTTTATTTATAATCATAATTTTAAAATATTTAAAATATAATTGATAAAAAATCATATTTTTAACGAGTCCATGTTAGACCTGCCATACCCCCTTGAAATGTTAATACATTATAGCGTTCTTCTACTATTTTTAAATCAAATGTATATTTGTATAATTGTTGAACTTCTTGTCTAACACCAATAACATCTCCTGTTTCACTACATAATAACTGATAATTTCCAGAGGGATCCAATGGTGGAGTAATTGTATTAAATTCAAAGGCAATATGATTATACTTATTTACATACATTGCTCCAGATGGTTGTAATTCACGCACATTACTATTGATACAAAAATTATATATATAAAGTCCGTCTTTCGCATTACCTGTCGTTCTAGCATATTTTTCTACATAATTATATACCCCACTATGTAATAAGTTCTCTCTATATTTTCCATCCATAACTATTGCCAAATCTAATAAAATATTTTTTTCATTTAATATACTTGCATCTCCACTGCTATAATAAGCAACAAATGTACAACATGAAGCATCGGTTGCCCATTTTACAGGTATTAAATCAGGACGATATTTATATGGATAATTAGTATAATTACACCAAGTATTTCTTAAATATGCGTCAGACCGTCTAAATCTCCACATATAATTTGGAACTAAATCACGACTAAAAAAGTCTATAATATGCGAAGAAGTTTTATTTAAAAATGTATGTTCATATGGCAAACGAAGTAAATATTTTTGTTCATTTTTTGCAAATAATCTTCTTTCCTTTTCATCTAAAAATATATAAGTTCCTATTAAATGAACGTTAGCATTCCAATCTGTTCTAGTATCGGTATATACATTATTACTCATTAAATTGCCGCTATTATCTGGAGCACTGGTTCTAGGGGGATTTAAAAATCTATAAATATTATGTAAATCATTAGTTATTGAGGGTGCTACATATAATTCGGCATTAGTTGCGTTAGTATTGGTTACATCTTTAATCATATACATTTCAAATGTAGGTCTAAATGTAACTTCTATTTGTAATTCAGAATATTGCATACTAACTAGTGGAAATGCCATTTTTGAAGTTTGTCCAAACCATGCTTCTAAAGGTATCCATAATTGTCTTCCTCTAATAGATGGTTCTTCTGGTAAATATGCAGTTCCAGCAACAGCACCAACACCCATATTATACCAATACGCAGTAGGATATTCATTAACATTTCCATTAGAATTAGCTGGATCATTTAATTCTGGGATGTTACCAGTCATTTTATTAAATAAATCTTTTTTTGCATTATTAAAATCACGTTCCTTTATAAATGAAATGAATTCACCTGAATATTGTTGTATAATTTTACCCCCAATACTAATTGTTATTTCTTTTATCATATGTGCTCCAAGTTCTTCTATCCATTTAAATTCATATGGACGAACATTATTCAAAGAAGCATCTACTGTATCTGACATATAAATACTGCTCCATATATTTGGTAAATTTACAACAACATATAAATCATTTAGTAAATCTGCGTATCTAGGAACTGTAAAACTAAATTTAGATTCTTCTGAATATTTTAAAACTCTTAATCCATCATAATCCATTCTAAATTTTTGCATACCAAAATTAGTATATTTGCTATAGGTTGCTTTAAAAAAAGTTTTTGAAGGATTTCCATTTAATATAATATTTTGTGCTCCATAAGATATTAAATTCATTAAACCACCAGGCATATTAAATTATATAGATATTATTATTTAACTTTTATTTTACAAAAATATATATATAAGATATATAGAATGGATAAATTTAATGTAATGAAAAACAAGTTACAAGATTTTATGAATAAAGAACATGCTATTAAATATTTATTATATGGATTTATAATTATATTTATAGTATGTGTAATATTATATATTTCAACAAATTTAACAAAAAAATCACGAAATAATTATAGCATGACATCAAAATTAGACAACGCTATAAAAATGAATTTAAGTTCTATGTCCTATAAAGACAGTCATCGGGCTTTAAGAGATTATTATATTTGTAGCAGTTACAACAGTTGTTGTGGAGGACAATTTAAAAATGATTATGTCGATTTAGTACCTTTACAACAAGTTATAAGAACTGGTTGCCGATTATTAGATTTTGAAATATACTCATTAAATAATAGACCAGTCATTGCCGCATCTTCTGAAAATAATTATCATTTAAAAGAAATGTATAACAGTGTTCCATTTGTTGATGCGATTGATACAATAAAACGATATGCGTTTTCTGGAGCAACTTGTCCCAATCCTAATGACCCTTTATTTTTAAATTTTCGTATAAAATCAAATAATGTTAAAATTTATAAACAAATGGCTGATGCAATAAATAATAATTTGAAAAATAAATTATTAGATACGAAATATCAATACGAAGCACACGGAGAAAGTGTGGTAAAAAAACCATTAAAAACCTTTTTAAACAAGATAATTATTATATGCGATAATAAAGAAGACAATTTTAGAAAAGTAAAAGAATTTCATAAATTAGTAAATATGTCTAGTGGTTCTATATTTTTAAGATCATTAAGATATTATGATGTTGTATATACACACGATTTCAAAGAACTTATACACCATAATAAAAAATATATGTCTATTGTTTCACCTGATTTATCAGAAAAAGATACAAATATGAAATCGCAATTGTTAACAAGATATGGATGTCAATTTATATGTATGTGTTTTCAAAATGTTGATACACAATTGAAATATTATTTAGATCTATTTAACGAAGCAGGTAAAGCATTTATAGTAAAACCTAAACAATTAAGATATGAACCAGTTACTATTAAAATACCAAAACCACCTAATCCCGCATATTCATTTGCTCCTAGAACTATTGATAAACCTTATTTTAAAAGCAATATTTAATTTGTAATACTTCATTTGAAATATTATAATACTTCATTTGAAATATTATAATTTTATTTTGATATATATATATATATATATATGTCTTGTTCAAAAAAAGAAAAATTTGCAGAATGTGAGTTAAATATATTGAGAACAGCAGTTGATAAAATTGAAGACATTGTTGGAAAAGAAGCTGTTAATGATCCACGTATAAAAGAAATTATAGAAATTGTTGAAGATTTTTTAAGAAAAAAAAAATTAATTTGCTATGGAGGAACAGCCATTAATAATATTTTACCAGAACAAGACCAATTTTACGATAAATCAAGTGAATTACCCGATTATGATTTTTTCTCTCCTCAATCGTTAGAACATGCAAAAGAATTAGCCAATATTTATTTTGATGCGGGATTTGATGAAGTAGAAGCTAAAGCTGGAGTACATTATGGAACTTTTAAGGTATTTGTTAATTTTATACCCATTGCAGATATTACACAATTAGTTCCTGAAATATATAATAATTTAAAAAAAGATGCTATTAAAGTAGATAGTATTTTATATTGTCCTCCAAATTATCTTAGAATGTCTATGTATTTAGAATTATCAAGACCAAAGGGCGATGTAAGTCGTTGGGAAAAAGTTTTAAAACGCCTAACATTATTAAATAAAAATTATCCAGTGCTTGGAAAAACTTGTAAAACTATAAATATTCAAAGATTATTTAGTGAAAAAAATAAAAAAAAGGAAAATAAATTATTTTTTATAACACGTGATACTCTTATAAATCAAGGTGTTGTATTTTTTGGTGCATTGTCATATAAATTATATAGTAAATTTAGTAAAAAACAACATATACCAACAATTCCCGATTTTGATGTATTATCAAAAAATCCAGAAAAAACAGCAATTATATTAAAAGAAAGATTAGAAGATAATCAAATAAAAAATGTAAAAATTATAAAAAAACAAGGAGTTGGGGAAGTTATAGCAACACATTATGAAGTAAGGACTGGCAAAGATACATTAGTATTTATATATGAACCGCTTGCGTGTCACAGTTATAATACATATAAAGAAGGTAGAAAAATTATTAATGTTGCTACTATAGATACAATGTTAAGTTTTTACTTAGCATTTTTATATACAAATAGACCATATTATAATGAAAATCGTATTTTATGTATGGCACATTTTCTTTTTGAAATACAACAATATAATAGATTAAAACAAGAAGGTATATTAAAACGATTTGGATTGAAATGTTTTGGAGAACAACAAACTATTGGAACTATTCGTGGAGAGAAATCTGATAAATACAAAGAGTTAAAAAATAAAAAAACTTGTAAAGAATATGATATGTATTTTTTACGTTATCGGCCTATTGAGAATGTAAAAACAAAAAAAAATAAAACTAATAAAGTTAAAAAATCCAAAACAAAAAAAAATAAAACAAGGAAAAAGGCAACTAAAAAGGTTCCATTTACTGAATAAGTATTTTAATATTAAATATAACAAAAATTATATTTAATAAAAATTTATTTTTTATTTTTTATTCAACGACCTAAATAAATGCCAATATTTTTTTACAACATAATGCAACATTAATTGGATTTAAACATGTTAATGCAGGCACATAACTAGGACATTGTAATGTGGAATTTAAGTTGGTAAGCATATCTAATTTATTATGATGTGGTGGACATGCAATTACAGGAAATTGCGCGTTTGCGGATACAACGCCACTTAACGCATCACTTTTTCCAGCAACTGTAATATAAATAATTTTATTATTACTTGTTTCATATTTGTTTAAAAGGTCCAAAAGATGACCTGTGTTTTTATGAGCACTACAAACGTAATCAACATTATGAATATTTCTATCCTGTAATTCATATTTTATTTTATTTACATGTTTTTCATCTTTATCAGAACCCGATAAAATTATACAACAAGGAAAATAATAAGAATACAATTGGTTCAAATAATCCATATCTATCATATCTAATTCTATATTTTCCATTTTACAAAGTTTATTATTAAATCGTGTAAGATGTTCACTACTAAATTTTGCTTCTGTAAGAAGTTCATAAAATTTAATATATTCGAATCGTGTAGTTTTCTTCATTGAATCAGGAATATTTATTTGATCTTTGTAAGGGTCATCATATTGTTTTTTAACATAATCTCTAATAATATCTTTATCAAACTTTTTAGGTTCTTGTCCATTATTAAATAATTCTTCATATGTATCCAATTTCCAAAATCTACTACTATCACATGTATGAACTTCATCAATTAATAATATGTCACCATTTTCATCAAAACCAAATTCATATTTTGTATCTACTAAAATAAGACCTCTTTCTCTTGCTACTTTTGAACCATAATGAAACACCTTTAATGCAGTAGTTTTCATATAGTCCCATTGTTCTTTTGACACAATATTTTGTTCTAAAATTTCTGTTTCACTAATAGGAACATCAACCACTCCTTTTGTTGTTGGTGTAACAATAGTATCATCTAATTTTTGATTTTTAACATATCCATCTCTTAACAGGTTTCCACTATAATTTCTAGATCCATTTTTATAATGTGTCCATAAACTAGTTTTTGTTGAACCAGTCATATAATCTCTTATTACTACTTCTAATGGAATTACATTACATTTTTTAACAAACATAACATTATCATGAGTATATAAATGGTGATGGGGTATATTTAAATCTGCTTCTAATTTATTAAACCACCACTCACTAGTTTTTGTTAATATGGCACCTTTATCTGAAATTTGTGATATATTTCTATCAAATGCACTGAGACGATTGGTTTGAACCATCGCCAATACTTTATCATTCATGGTATATACATTTCTAACTTTTCCCTTATAAAAATTAGGTTCATGTTCTCCTTCGTTTAATAATAATTTCATAGAAGTCAAAAGAACTGTTTTTTCATATTTTTGAACACGAGTTCTATATTTTTCTAACGTATCTTCTTTAAATATTGGAATATGCAAAGAACAAATAGTCTCTCCGGCATCAACTTCTTCAATTACATAATGGCACATAACACCAGAATAATCTACATTTTCATTTGATAGACCATTTTGAGTATCATTATTTTCTTGTTGAAAACGATTAAATGCGTCTTCTATCGCATTTGCTCCCTTTATTTTTCCTGGTAATCCGGGATGTAAGTTTATAACTTTATTTGGAAAATATTTCAAAAATTCACACGTAAGAATTCTCATCCAACCCGCTAATACAACTAAATCAGGAGAATATTTTGAAACCAATTTTCCCATTTCGTCATCATATTTTTTTCTTTCAATGTGTTGTTCAGGAATAACAGTAAGAATATTGTTTTTTTGTGCCCTCTCAACTGCTTTTGCAAATGGAATATTACAAACTACTGCCGCAATAGTACAATTTAACTCTTTATTATTAATAGAATCAATAATAGCCTGTAAGTTTGTCCCGTTTCCGGATGCCAACACAACGATTTTCTTCATTTTAATAATTTAAATATAATTCTTTTAAATGATTTTTCCTAATTCA
>CERI01060892.1_pt1 | contig 11754 bp, 12 predicted proteins | sample 350261 | NCBI WGS metagenome assembly CERI01 (sample SAMEA2620979, study PRJEB7988) | marine metagenome | isolation source: saline water (ENVO:00002010), including
TAATAAGAATAAAGAACCAGCTCCAGATATTACACACATTGCAATTACAGCATATTGAATTTTCTTTTGCTTTTTAGCATCCATTTTATCATAATCAAAAATATATACTAAATATAAAACAATCCCAATAAAAAGTAACATAATTATTAATCCAAATGAATAGTATATATTTTTTGTTTTGTCAAATGTAATATTTATTGAAGATGAAATGTTTTCATCTTCTTTCATTATGAATATGATATATATTACAAAACATATCAAAATTAAACCATAAACGATTCTTGTATTTACTTCTTCTTTATTAAATAAATATTGAAATAAGGGTGTTTCAAATTCAGTTTTTTCTTCTTCACAATTTTTACTTAATAATTCACCATAATTATAATAATGATATCCTAGAATTCCATTTAAAGTAAAAGTTATTATTAATAATATTATAAAAAAAACAATTAATAGTATCAATAACATTTATATCACAATTTTATTATATAATACATAAAATACTATTGTTAATAATAATATTATTATTGATATATATGGTAAATATTCAAATAATGGTAAAAAATTAGATAAGAATAATGAAAGTTTTGATGGCAATTCATTTATATTAATAATGTTAGATATATTTGAATATATTCCAATTAATAATACGATCATGATTGTTATAAAAATCCATAAAATATCAAATTGTCTTCCCCATATTGTTTCTTCACCATAAAACATTTTTTTAAATTCTTTTTCTATCTCTTCATTTTCATTATTCTCATGTAAATTCATATATTTAAATTCAGTATTACAATGACCTTCTCTTCTATGATCAAATATTACAAATTTTTCATCTATAATTCTTTGTAAATTATCAATTTTATAAAAATCCTTTCCATTTTTTTCAAGATTTATAGTATCTTTATTCTTACATTTATCTAAAGCATTTTTATAATCATTTATTTTGTTCTTTATTTCATTTTCTGAATCTATCTCGTCTTTTGTTTTAGTTGAGTTTTCTTCATTTGATATTGTTTCATAATATCCTTTATCCAATATACTAATAAATATTGCAAGATATACTATTAAAAATACTAATAGTATGTTTTCTTCTTTATTTAATGAAATAATATTTGCAATTAAAAATATTAAACCACATAATGATATTAAAATTATTAATAAAACTTTAATATCATTTTTTAATTTATCAATTTCATGTTTATTTTTTAATAAATTATATCTTGTTGTAACATCTTCTATAACACCTTCTTCTCTATCACATTTTTTTTGAATATCTTTAGCAGAGTATAAAGTAGAATCTACTTTTTTTTTATAAATAAAATATGTTAATATACATATAATTAAACAAATCACAATATATATATATATATATGAATTTAGAAAATATATTATATATTCTGTCATTTAAAAAAATAAACATATTTTAAATTTATATTACATCATTGCTGAAATTTTATTTAATAAATTTAGTATATAACTTACTATTTTTACTACATTTTCTTTTATAAAATTATAAAATCCTACTATTAATTCTTTTAATATTGCTACTGATCCTTTATTCGCATAATCCTTCGAAAATATTGGTAATAATACGCTTAATATTATTATATATAAGATTATACATAATAAACACATTAATACAATATACCAAGTATCATTAATATTATCAAAATAATTATTAATAGATTTTAATGATTCTTCAATTTCTTCTATTATACTTCTAATTTCATTTAAAATTATTAATTTTTCATCATCCTTAACTTCTATGTTTTTTAATAATATATCTATATCATCTGTTGTACTTCTATATAATAAAAACGAATTTATTCGTAAATATCCAAATAAATGTTCATTACTATCTTTTGAATTATATAAATAATTTACTATTTCTTTTTTTTTATTATGATTTTTTATATCAGTTACATTCTTTTTTATTGTTGTTATTATATTATTCGTAAATATTGCTTTTTTTATCAATTCTTCTTTATTTTCTTGTGATACTACTTTTTCAAGATAATCTTTTAATACTGTTAATGGAGAACCATTTAAACATTTTTCTAATATTTCTTTATCATCTATTATATTATTTGTTATTTTGGTATCAATATCTTTATTTATATCATCTATGTTTTTGATTGGGTCAAATATATTTTTTTGAAATTCTATAACATATACCATTCCTATTACAAAACTAAACATAATTGATACGAATATTAATTTTTTAGAATCTCCATCCATAAAATAATCACTATTATCACCTTGTGCACCTATCATATTTTCTTTCATTATTAATTTTAATATACCATAAAATACTAAATTTAATAATAATAATATAATTATTATATAAATAAAATAGATTCCTGTATTTAATGTCATTTGTTGTAAATATATTCCACGTTCTTCTGTAAATACATTATAATTACTATAATTTGTTTTTACATAATTTAACCATTCAAAAAAACCTAATGAACCATATGTAATTTTTTGATTTGCATTTTTTTTATTTAAATCATCCCATTTGTAATTTATTAAATTTAATAAATTTATTATACTTAATATTACTACTATCGTAATTATAAATATAATTATATATGTTAAAAATTTATATATCAATCTAAATATCTTTTGTATATCTTCAAAATTCATTCTTTTATCTGATTTAATATTTGGTTCTTGATTATTCATTATTGGTTGTTGATTTAATTGTTCATTCATCTGATCCATATTTATTAAACATTGCTATAATAAATCCTAATATTGCTAATGAATCAAAATAATATTGTTCTGAAAAATCATTTCTTTTCATTTCATTTATCATATTATATATTCTTTTCTGTAAATTATCTTTAATATCATAATAATCTATAAATATTTCTGAACTTATCTTTCTTAATAACTTATTATTTATTTCTATATTATCTATTTTTTCTAATATATTATATTGTTTTCCATCCAATATCTTCAATATATCTATATTTCTATTTTCATATATTTCTTTTCTTATTCTTACATCTAATCTTTCATATGATAATGCAAATGAATATGTAAATAATTTCTCTAATATTCTTCTCTTATACCCATTCTCTTCAAATTTTAATTTATCATAATTTCTTCTTATTTCTGCTACTAATGATGAATCTTCTATATAATTTCCTATCTCTTTCATAAATTTATTTATATCTTTACTTGGATTCTTTTCTTTATATTCGCTATATACTTTTTCTAATATTTTCTTTGTTCTTTCATCTTCTATTACTTCTTTCATTTCCTTTATTATAATTGCACCTTCTTTAAATATTTTAGTTTTTGCTTTATCATATATTTCTTCCTTATTATTCCATAAATTTTCTCCTATATCATATGCTTTATTCCATAAATCTTCTCCTATATCAATTCCTTGTTCTAATGCTTTCGAACCTTCTCTTTTACCAATTTCAATTCCTTGTTCTAATGCTTTTGAACCTTCTTTTTTAATTTGTTCTTTGTCAACAAATGATTCAATTACATCTTCTTCTAACATTTCAAATATATTTTTATTAATACTATATGTTTCAATATCTATGTATTTAATAAACATTTCTTTATCAAAATAAGTCTCAAATATTTTTTCTATTATTTTCTTTTCCATATCTACTTTATAGAAAAAATCATTTGCTACTATTGTACTGTATAATTTCATTACTATTCTAAATCCTAAAAATCCAAATAATGTTTCAAATAATCCCTTTACTTCTTCATATTCTTTTACATATTTATAACTATAAATTCCAATACCTAATCCTATTATTGATAATATTAATATTGTCAAAGAATCAATATTATAATAATTAAATCCATCTGATATTATATTTGTTGAATATTGAATTGATATGTCATCATATAATGATAATTTTAATTTATATATATCATTATAATATGATTTATATACTCCATGTAATATTTTAATATATGTTAATAATACTAATCCAACTATTATAAAAAATATTCCTAAAAATATCTTTTGACTTGTCCCTAAAACATCAAATATTATTTTTAATTCTTTAATAATACGTTCCATATTTACAGAAATATTACAAAAATAAATATTTATATTGCTTTCGATATCCAAATTAATATTAATATTAATACTGGATATGACAATCTTATTATAAATTCATTTGACCATGTTAATATATTTTCATCTATATAATTCTTCAGATAATGATATAATAACTTATCCATTGATATCGCTAATAATATTATTAACGCAAATATTACTAATTTAAATACATCCCCTCTTTTCATTCCTAATTTATCCCAAAATGATGGCTCCATATATGTTACTTTCTTTGATTCTGGATGTTGTTGAGTATACATTGCTTCAGGAGCTTGATATTCTACATCTGGAGGTGTTTGGGCTTGTTTAATATTATTTTGTAAATTTACAGGTTGTTGATATTGATTTGATTGTACTTGAGGTGGTTCTAACATCGAATCACCATATACTAAAGATAAATCTGTACCGTCAAACATTGTTTATATTTATATTTATACAATTAAAAAAAATATCTATACATTATTAAATATGAAATACTCTTTTGATACATTCCTTTTCGTTATATCTCTTTTAATTACTCTTATACTTATTTCTATGTTATCAGGTTGTCTTATATTTGAATCATTCACAAATAAAAAGAAAAATTTTGAAGATAATATTATTGAAATGCTTAAAAGTGGATCAACTGATAAAATGATACTTGAATATCTCAAAAAAATTAAACCTTCTAAAGAAACTTTTACTAATATTCTTGATAAATTAAAAAAAGAAGCTGATAATAAAAAATTAAACTAATCTTGATACTTTCATTTCATTCTTCTTATAATCATCTATATCATCTCTTGTTAATTCTTCATCACTTTCATCACTTTCATCATCTTGTTCATCTAAATCTTTCATATATTCTAACATGTTTGGTTTATAATTTGGATTTAAATGACTTACCTCAAAATTCTCATCCTCTATTTTTTTTGTTGCCTCATAATACATTATATTAAATGTTATATTATGATTTACTCCCTTAAAATCATATAATTTCCCATTTGATGTTACAAACTTTAATGTTATTTTTGGTAATTTTCCTATTGGATGAAATTCTCTTATATGAGTTTTATTAAAAGATATAGTTTCATCATTATATCCCGTTACACCTAATCTAAATTTCGCTAATCCTAAACTATGTTTTGAATATGCTAATGATCTTGTCGAATGAGATTCTATTTCTTCACATCTTAATATTATATATTTTTCTCCTATTAAATCTACAATTCCTGGTGATTTTATTATATTCATTCCATTTTCTTGTTTACTATGAAAATATCTATATTCATCTTTATTATTATATATATGTGGTACAATTCTATGACCTTCACCTTTATTTTGTGTTAAATTAAAACCTAATGCATTCCTCATTGTCGAATTATTCATATCTAATATAAATCCTTTTTCTGATTTAAACATTATCTTATTCTTTAATTCTGGTGGATTCGATATACTTTCTATTTTTATACCATCTTTCTCTATCAACCCATTCATATTCCTTATAAATGTTGTTATATCATAATCCCCTTCTTCTAATTCCACCTTCTTAAATATTGTTTCTCCTGGTTTTACATTTCCTTCCATTATTACATAATATAACTCATTATTATATTTATCAATTGAATACATAGTCCTTGGTATAGATGCATCAATAATTTCCAATCCAATTACATTTCTAAAAGGTTTTGTGAATTCAACTATATAACAATTGGGATCAGGATGAGTTAAATAATTTCTATCTTCTGAATTAACTAAAAAGGAGTAATTTTGTTTCATACTATGTTTTTTTAAATAATGTACATCATCGATTGACATATTTTCTATATGTTTCTAATAAAATGATTATTCTTATTATTATTGTTTTATTATTAATTATATATTTGTTACTTACTTTAGATATTGAACATTTTGCCAATTATGGTGAATGTAAAATATATTTTAAAAATGATAAAGATAAATCCCAAACTTTAAATGAAATTGCAAATAAAATTAAACCTTATCATGAATATCAAAATTTACTTTCAAAAATTGAATATTTACAAAATCAATATAATATATCTGAAAATAACAAGGAATCTTTAAAAAATAAACTAAAAAAATTACATCTTGATAAAAAAAAATATAAAAATAAGATCCTTAATTTAGATTCAAAATTACATCTTTATAATACAGAAATTAAAAGTAAAAACTCATTGATATCTCAATATAATTCTAAAAAATCTAAAAATAATAATATCCCAATTGTTAATTCTTTTTATTATTATATTCTTCTTCATAATACACCTATTTTTCACGGATTCATTGATAATTTAGATAATATTCCTTTACCATTTCATTCTGATTGTAAAATTATTCTAATTGGTATATTTAAACCAACATCATCTGGTATATGGAACTTTTCATTTAATAATAATGATACATTTGAAATATATATTGATGATACTTTAATTCATAATTCTTATTTCAATTTTAAATCTGATTCTGCATATAAAATTCAATTTATTATTAATCATTCTTATTCTAATCAGAATCCTTCTATATCTTTTCAAAACCCTCGTTTTAATTCTTCCAATATTTCCTCTATTATATCTATTCCTATTCATAAATTTCTTTTAAAAGGTATATTCTATAATAATTTACAATGGAAAGTTATTTATAATAATAAAACAAAAATGCGAGGTTTAACTTCTACTCTTGATAATTTATCTTTCATTAATAAAAATATTATTAAAGATGATCTTGAAATTAAAGGGTTTTTTATTCCATCAATTACTGGTAATTGGACTATAAAATTTAATTCTGATATACTTTCTTATTTATGGATCATAGAATCTGATAATAAATTTGATAATAATTCTATTATATCAATTAAATCAAAAGAATCTTTTAATAATAATAATATTTTTATTGATAATTCTTTAGAAACTTCTTCTTCCAAAAATATATATTTAAATAAGAATAAAATTTATTCAATTTTTATTAATTTTAATGTTTCTAAAAATTATCATAATTCTTCTTTATCTTTTATACCACCATCTTCCTCTAATACACAAAAGTCTCAATTTTTCACTATTCGTAGTATAAAAAAATTTAATTCACTACAACAAAAAATTTTTAATAATATTCAAAATTATATCAAAAATTCAGATAATTTTATTGATCCAGATACTTTATATCAAGAAACTAATCTTATTCAAAATAATATTGATTCAAATTCTAAATTATTACAAAAATACAATACTATATTATTATCTATTAATAATGATATTTCTAATTTTCAAAATGAACTTACTAATATTAATAATAATACTCTTTCTAATGATATTCACACTAATAAAAATATATTAAATTCATATCCTTCTCATTTTCATGATAATAATCAATCTATACATTTACAATCTTTATATGATACTGTTAAAAATAATTCTTTCCTTCCTATTAAAGGTTGGTATGAATTAGAAGATACATCTTCTAAATATGCATATGAGGAAGATGATAAACGAATTCATAAATGGAAATGTGAAAAAAAAATTAAAGATGAAGTTAATAAAGAAGTTAAATTAAAAGAATTACAAAAAAATTATAATAATAATGATATTTATTGTTATAATAGTAAAACTACAGATAATAATTGTATAAATGCAGATAAATATCAAATGACTTTTACTAAAAATATGAGTGATCCAACTTATTATATATATTCATAATACAAATATGAATTATATAATTTTATTTATCACTTCTATAATTGTATTTATTATTTTATTTATTGATTATTTCGCTATTTATGAACATTTTGATACTACATATCGTACATGTCAATTACATAATTTTGATAATGATATATGTTCTCATGAATTCTCCAATTTAAGTAAATTACAATTAATCTATAAATATATACATTCTCCCAATGATCAAGATAAAATTTCTAAAATCTTTGATCTTCGTAAAACACTTAATTTTGATCCATGTTATTATAAACTTAATAATTTAAAAGAAACCGATATTGAAAATGATAAAATTAAAGTTGCATATAAAATTTTAAATAAATCTCATGATAATAATGGTCAACCTCTTACATATGGACAATGTTTCTTATCAAATCATAATTCTACTCTTGATTATGATATAACTGATTCAAATATTAGTTATCGTGAGGATGGTAAACATTTTTTTACATTTAATACTCATGATTCAAAGGAATTATCTACTACTATATGTAATAATAAAGATGTTTTCTTTCAAGATTTTAATACTCCTCCTTCCAATATTAACTTTTTAAAAATTCAACTTAATACTCTTGATAATACTGATATTGTAAAAGCACGTGATTCTATTTCTTTTGATTCTATTTCTTTTGTATCATATGATTCTACATCTAAAACATTTATTGAAAATAAAGATCAATATATAAAACGTAATTTTTTCAAAAACCTTCTTTCTATTGCTTATGATAATGATGATATTTATTTTGTTCCTTTTCGTAATAATGCTAAATATTATGTATTTTCAAAAAATATGTGTAATGATTTAATATTAGATTCTAAATCTGATCTTTTAACATTTGACTTATCAATGATTGGTTTTATAAATAAAAAAATGATAAAAAATAATAATATTTATTTTAATGAAGATTCTGATATTTATAATCTTTCTTCTTCGGAAATACCATATGAAACATCAAAAGAAATGTTATTAAAACAATATGATAATCATAAATCACATTTATTAAAAAATAAAATCAATGAATATAAACAATGTAAAAAACGTTTTGATCGTAAACAAAATACTTTATATATTAATAAAATTAAATTAATACGTAATCGTAAAAATACTTCTAATATTGATCAAAATATTAAAAATGTTACTAAAAAAATTAAAGATATTGAATCTGTTATTCATTATTTAAATAATAATACTAATTTTAATGCTTCTTTTTCAAATAAAGAAAATAATGTTATATCTCATTGTTCTTATGATATGAGTAATAATATTGATGTAAAAGCTATTTATAATGATTTTACTATTTGTAAAAATAATTTAAATAAACTTCATAAAGATTATAAAAATCAAGTAATAGATCAAACTAAAATTGATGATCATATTCATATTCAAATTGAAAATATTGATAATGAACTCGATATATTAAAAGATTTCTTCTCTTATGTTGATAATAATAATTTACTTAATACTCGATCATATTCTACAAAAGTTACAAATACTCTTGATAAACATAAAAATAAAATTACGAATGAAAAATCTGGTTTCTGTACTGTTCGTTCACATAATGGTCTTAAAACTATAGATATTAAAGATAATATAAATAAAATTCAAAATAAAATACAAAATGACATGGATATTGATCATACAATTTTTGATAATATTACTGGTTCAAAAGTAAGTACAGATTTATTACAATATGTTTCTCAAGATGATTGTATTTATATTGAAATTATTAATAATCTGAATTCTTCATAAATCTTATTCTCATTTTCCCTTTTATTTTTTTCTTTTTCAATAAACTCATATCAAATTCTTCTAATATTTTATATATTTTACATGGATTTCTTATGTTTTTTATACTTTCTTCATAATTTTTTAATAATATATATTTTAATAATATATATGACTTTATATTTGTATTATCTTCTTTTATATCTAATATATATCTACTTAATTCTTCTGAATGTTTTATTTCTTCTTCTAATAATTCTTTAAAATCTCCTTTTAAATATTTTAAATGTTGTATTGTTGCTAAAAATTCTGTTATAGCTTCACTTACTAATATATTTTCTCCATATTTTTTATTTAAATTTATATAATAACAATTTTGTTCGAATGGATTATATATATGATGAAACATTTCATGTAATATTACTTTAGGATATTCTTTCCTTCGAAATATATATATTCTATTTCCCATTATTATTGTAAATCCTCCATTTATATAATGACTTTTCATTTTATTTGATATATAACGATCACCATCATAATCTATTATTATAAATTCTAATTTCTTTATTTTATATTCTTTATACATTTTTTCTATTCTTTCATACACTTCCTTTAATTTTTCTTCTTTCTTTTTTGTTGGTTTTAAACTATAATAATATATTTGAAATTTTAGATTTGATAGATAATATGTTGGATTTGATTCATCTAATTTTAATACATAATTACGTATTGATTTTGATATATATATATTATCTTTATCTAATAATTGATTCATTTTATTTTAACTTATGTAAAAAAAAGATTTACATTCTTTTATTATATTTTTTACAAATATTTGATTTGTTTTTAATTTATTTGCATTCTTTATTAATAAACTACTTTTCATCTCATTATCACTTTTAATATTTGTATCTGTCTCTTCTTTTGAACAATGTTCCCAATATTCTGATCTTTTTACTAATATTTCAGTTATAATTGTTCGTATATCTTCGGTTAATTTTTCAGCCTTATTATCTTTTATTTTCTCATTACCTTCTATTTTATACCAATCATGATTTTCATATACATAATAATCTTTAAAACATTTATGTATTAATATTGCAAAATCATATTCATTTTTTGCATGTACACATCTATCTATATCAACTGCAAATTTAATTATATATGTCTCCATTATTATATCTGGTTTAATTATTTGTGTTTTTTTTTTATATATTAAAGATAATAAAATGAGTTGTTCTAATAATTCTTGTTCTTCTCCTCATATCACTTCTTCTAATTTTACTTGCCCTCAACGTATGAGTGATGGCCGTTTTTGTACTAATTATTATCCTCGTTGTGTAACTTATTCTCAATTATCTCAAAATGTTCCTATTCAAAGTTCACACGATATTCGTCAATATTTACAACATAATGCTTTACAATTTATGGAATCTCAACGTTCTCTCGGTTTCCGTGATGTTGTTGGTTGTGTTGATTGTAAAGGTGCTGATCCATCTACCATGCATCCTGAACGTTATGTTGTAAAATGTAATAATGTTTCTTGTTCTAGAACTGAAGTTAATCCTAATGGTTTAGGTGACGGACGTCAATATTAATTTCTACTATTATAAAAAATGAAGGTCTCTATCAATAATTCTATCATTCATGTTCAAGGTGAAATTCTTCACTCCTTCAATAAAGCTACTTTAATTGCTTCTGCTCCTATTGATACTATGCAAAATTATAGTGGTTCTGGATTGCCTTTTCCTAATTCTGAAATAGCTTTTCATAATACTCCAAATAAAATAGATATAACATCTAGTTTTTATCAAGCTCAATTCATTTATCCTAATTCTTTTTATGATTTTGATACTCTTATTCCACCTACTATTTACCTTATGATTGATGGTAAAACTGTTGAAAAATATGAATTACCTAATCCTTTACCACTTCGTACACTTACTCATCGTTCTATGAGATCACAAAAAAGAGAACATTTTTATGGTTCAAAAGATTTTATGTTACCTATTGATACTGCTGAAAATGTTATGAGAACTTATGCTTCTTATAAAGTTCTTCATAATATTGCTTAATTTTGCTTTCGGATCTATTCATTTTTTTATATACATCGTAGAAAATTCTTACGTGGTTTTATTATATTTCCCTGAATATTTTCATGTTATTTTGAAAAATTTTAGTTAACTTCAACAAGGTTTATTATATAATTTCGTTGG
>CERI01015725.1_pt1 | contig 11750 bp, 12 predicted proteins | sample 350261 | NCBI WGS metagenome assembly CERI01 (sample SAMEA2620979, study PRJEB7988) | marine metagenome | isolation source: saline water (ENVO:00002010), including
CGGCAACTTTCTTGGGTTCGATATGCAAGGGTTTACTCAGCAACAAATCGTATCGATGAACTCGTACGAGAAACTTCTCATCGAGTTGGGTGAGAAAAGTTACGTACCCTCCGGTAGCAAGTGGCCGGTCGAGTTGCGCCTACTCTTTATGATTATAATGAATGCAGCCTTCTTCGTGATATCCAAGATGATCATGAAGAAAACGGGGGCCAACTTGATGGGAATGATTAATAATATGAATACAAGCGCACCGGCTGGTGCTCCAGTACCGCCGCACAGGAAAAGGAAGATGAGAGGTCCGAACATCGATCTGGGAGACATTCCCGATCTTGCCGTGTAGTTTTTTGCACGGGGACGCTCGTGGCCATATGAAAGATTTAAAAATGAGATTATGTTTTACATAAGAAAGGGCAGGTCAATCAAATATGATAGGTATCCAAGTGGCATCGGATCTACACATAGAGTACAACGAAGAGAGCGACTCCCCAGACCCATTGAAGTACATAGATCCATCCGCAGACATTTTGATTTTGGCAGGAGACATTGGTTCGCTTTACCGACTACAACAACTTGAGTTTTTCTTGAACGAGTTGTGCAAGAAATTTCAGATCGTTCTTTACGTGCCGGGCAACCATGAACGGTATGCTCTCCCGGGCTACGAGGCTATCCCACTAAGGCAGCTCGAGAAGAGATTGGCAACCCTTGGGAAGTCTATCGAGAATCTATACATTCTAGACCGATCAAGCGTGCGGATCGGTAACGTCTGTATCGCCGGAGCGACCCTGTGGTCCAATCCGAAATGCAAAGTACCACCCTTTATTGTGCGCGTAAGCGAACTTGGAACCAGAGAGTATGCGAAAAGACACACTGAAGACTTGACATATGTCTCTAACATAATTAATCACTGTCGATCTAATGGATACAAACTTGTTGTGGTCACACATCACCCTCCATCGATGAGAGTCATCCAGGACACCGGAAAAAGCAAGAAGTTTCAGTCCCTGTATGCTACGGACCTTGAATACCTCTTAGACAAAAACAAGGTCCACACATGGATATGCGGACATGTTCATAAGAATTTTGACTTCATCTCAGAGAAAGGTACCCGGGTACTTGGGAACCAAAAAGGTAAGCCGAAGGACCGGATACGTGACTATAATAGAGAGTTTGTCATTAGTTTCTGATGTAGATCAGGGAAATATAAATGGGTACCCAGTTATATTTCGCGAGTAATCTGGATGCAAAATAAATTAAAATTTATATAACCTAGAATAAAAATGTCCAACTCTCAGATCAGGAATTTGACAGAAATGTATAAGAAAGAGGACTTGATCAATTTGTGCGAGCATCATCTAGATCCCAACCCCTGTAAGAAAAGTTGGAATAAAGACAAACTAGCGAAAGCACTAGCGGAAGGCGGCTACAGAACAGGTGGACCCTCTAAGCCATCTAAGCCCCCTAAACCCTCTAAGCCATCTAAGCCACCCTCTAAACCAACAGTGACCCCACCAAGAGGTTCCGGCCTCGGTTGTGGTATGGAACACAAAGTGTGTATGAAAACAAAGGGGAAAGGAGGTTGGACAGTGCAAGAGATCAAGGACCTTGCGATCCAGTGTGGTATCGACGTAGCCGGTAAAACTCGCGATCAGCTATGCGCTGAGATCGCGATGGCGGCAGCGGTTCGTTCTGGGTCGGATGTACCACCGACGCCATCTCCTCGGAACCCTTCAAGACTCCCAGACATCCCTCCATACAAACCGTCCAAACCTCCGGTTAAGCCCCCACCAAAGCCACCTGCCAAGCCACCTGCCAAGCCACCTTCCAGGCCACCTGCCAAGCCACCTGCCCAACCGTCTATGGGGGAAAGTGCTCGGGTGAATCCTGAGGTTTTGGCTGCAATCAATGAGTTCCTTGATAACAATTTGCCTCTTGAGATATCCACTCAGGAAAAACAGAGGAGCGTCGACATCATCATCGACATCCTTGCCGGGGTTGCAAGTGATATCGCAGATAGCGATCTCGAGATGCACGACTTCCCAAGGGACAAGAGACTTCAGAAGTTGGGTCTTAATGATCACGTTACCCGGGAAGCTCTGTATGAAGAGCTTTACGACGATATCAAAGGCCTTGATGTGTTTTCCTCCGGTGGAGATATGCCTTCTCCCGAGAGCGAAGATGATGAGTGCGGTGGTCGTTTCGATACGTACATGCGGATGTCACCCCTCAAGTTACGCAACGCCCTCAAGGAGGAGGGTGTTAGCAATCCTCCTGTCGGACGAGGTGCACAAGTCGATTATCTGTGCGCCATGCAGAAAAATGGAAGGTGCTCCCCAGAGAACGGTCAAGACTGTGGGGAAGGGTTCGTATGCGACACCAGCGCAATACCAGGTGTGTGTTTAACAGAGGAGCAGGCAGATGCCCGACGCCTTGGTGAGTACATAATGCCAAACGGAAGGAAGGTTATTGGGACTCCTGAAGCATTGGCGGCTCTCCGGGCCAGACTAGAGGCACCCGGACCTGGGACTCCCGTGCCAACACCCACGCCACCCATGCCCGATACACCTCCATCACCCACACCACCCATGCCCGATCCAACTCCATCACCCACACCACCCATGCCCGATACACCTCCATCACCCACGCCATCCCCATCCCCGGGGACTGAAGCACGCCTAGGTATTCTCAGGCTTCTGGAAGAACAGGCGAGAAAGGGTCAGATAACCGATGAACAATTGGCTCGGTATACTGCCGCCCTTGACGCAAATGGACAATGTGATCCAGACCAAGGTGTTATGTGTAACGGAGAGCTTGTTTGTGATCTGACCAACAAGGTGTGCATTGATCCGGATCTCGCAGCCGAAAGGGCCGACGCGGACGGCCCTACTACCCTGAGGCGCATGGAGATTGGCGGTAAAACATACATCGGGTCTCCGCTTGCAATCAAGATGTTGAAACAGAAGCTCGCGCCAAAACCGCCTGTGTCATCTTCTGGGGATACACCTATCAAATCCATAAATCCTAAGAAGCAACCGATGGTCAGACCGGGTCCGAAGCCGCCTAAAGTGCCTACACCGAGGCAACCGTCACCAGCCATGCCTAAAGGAACACCCGACAAGCCTCCCGAAGGTACTGTCGTGCCGGATATCGAGGATATTCTCCGTAGATTGGAGGCTGGGGATACAGGGGATATCTCGGACTTGGCGGAATGCCAAAGGGAAGTCCTGAAGTGTCTAGCTCTTAGTGCCTAAAGCGCAATGTGATTTAATACTTTGTGAAGTATTAAGTTACCTAACATAGAGGAGCCAATTTACGAAGTTCTCAACGTTATTGCTGTCCAGGAACTCGCATAAGTCGTATGACTCTTCTTCTGTATACTGGATACATCTACTGCGTAGGACTCCTGCGATCTCTAGGACTGTTTGCCTATTGTGCGCGTGCATTTGCGTGGCGTCCATTTCCATCTCATCGTCATCTGGCGTTTCGTATGTTCCACTCGACAAGAACGAGAATTTTCCCATTTATTCATCTTCTCTTGTCTCCTTAGACGGGTTATCAAGGTAAGGGGAGAGATACTTAGAGGAACAATGGTAAATGACTTTCTGGAAGTTGGCCATGATGCGAGGATCATTGTTCCATTTGATACCGTTACGGGGGTATAGTTCGTCGACCGTATCAACAAGAATACGGGAGAGCTTCTCTAGTTGAACCCCATGAACTCCGACCCACTCACTATAACAACTGTTTGTTGGGGTCGGGTGGGGAACATGATTGTACCGTTCGCACCTCCGAGCATCCCACTTCCATTTCTCCCTGAAGCAATTAACGGTAGGAATAGGTCCAGTGGAGACGGAATATTCGTGATCATCCCTTGGTTGATAGTCGACAAGTACGGGTCTTCTTTGTTTTGGTTTCTTCGTTCCCTGCATCCTAAATCGATCAAAGGTACTGTTTTAGCTACTGTTGTCCTTTTTTTAAACTCTCATTGTCACTTTCGTCATCGCTCCCGGACAACTCCGCCAGTTCTTCTTGCAATTCCATGTCCATGTCGCTTTCCTCTGAGGCGGAATTATCGCTCTGCTGATCGCCGTACTCCGCGTATACGGCTTCGCTCGGGCGCGGAGCTGATTTGGGTGGAGGGGGTTCAAATGTAACCTTCGGACGGGGAGGTTCGACTGGTTCTCTCTTACTTGTTTTGCGTTTTTGCTTAGTCTGTACAGTGTTATTACCATATGTCCGTGGTACCTGTTGTTGCATCTGTTGCATCTGCTGCATCTGTTGCATCTGTTGCATTTGTTGTTGGTCAGAATGGCTGACTTTCCCGACTGCTTGAACAGTTTGACGCTGTTCTGGTACTCCACCTACTCGGGCTGCCAGGGCCTTGAGCAATTCTTCGTGTCTTTGGATCAAATCTTCCTGTTCCTCCATTCTTTGAGCCAGGTCTTCGATGTACCCCTTGAGCTTTTTGTTCTGTTGGCTAAAGTAAAACGTTATCCCGAGCATTGCAGCTACCTCGGAAAGGACATGAATCATGTGTTTATTTTCCATCAGTTTCGACATTTATTAGAAGCTAACGCACCGTTTTAAACTAGCTTTGGCACGATGCACATCCGTGCAAGCTGATGTGCCGGATGTGCATCGTTGTTACGAATTAAAACATTGAGCGTAATAAAAGTATCATGAGAATCAAACAACTCCCGATCAAAACTCCACAGTTCGACGAGCAATACAATACGGACGTCGTAGATCTTACCATCGGAGAGGTCGTCCCACGCTTGAAAGGTAGCTACACGAGAAAAGACAATAGAGACTACATCACCGATATAGATAACAACTCTTATTTGACCTTCACTGATAAAACCCACACCGAAGTCTATGACATGTTGGTTAGTTTGGAAAAACCAGGAGCGAACAGTAAATTCATTTTCATCTACCTCGGTTGCGGCTGGATTACTGAGTATATTCCACCGTGGGAGATCGACCCTGACGGGGGATGTGTATTCGATTTGGAGCGATCTCTTGCGTGGCTAGACATGCTAGAGGAAAAAAGGATGCTACCTGACGCGGAGCTGGACAGAATTAAGCAGGTACTGTCTGATAGTGATGCGATGGTCATCAAGAACCTAATAACTGTGCGCAATATTGTTAAGGATTACGGCGAACTGAAGTGGAGTATTGCCGACATATGGAGAGGGTATATCGACTATGTACCTCCACCTGAAACCGATCTTCCTCCGGCAAGATACCAACTGCTCGACATGTTGAAGACCCACAATGGTATCTTAGAGTTCATTTACAACCCTTTTATGAACACATATGTCTCCGTAACGACGAGTCTTGCTGACAAAAGATTTCCAATCGATCAGTTCAAGGCATTTTGGCCTTTCTATACCCAGAATTATTACAGTATTGTCAAAGCCCTTCGGTGGCGCTTACATAAAGACAAGCAAGAAACGATCTTTAGGAAGACGATGACAGTCACTAGCCCATACGTATCCCTCATGTATCAGATCGAGAACCTAAAGAACATGCTACGCTACCGCCCCGGTATGGATCGTGACATACAGAGCATGTGGTATTATACGATTCGCCCTGTGATGCATGAGTTGAAAATTCGAGAATATAGCGGTAGTGAAGTCCCATCGTTCCAAGTTCTGAGTCAGATAGACGGGGACATCAAGGGCTATGTCGATGAACTTGTACTTTCTAACTACCCCGAAAGACTGTTCTTGACCTTCATAAAGGCTCCCGAAGAAAGGAAAAAGCTCGAGGTCAAACTACTTCGCATGCGTGAGTCACAACAACCCGTCAGTAAGGCGGATCTCGTGGCACGATGGAACGCCGGTAACACATGCCCTTTCTTTCTCGTGACGATAGCAGATCTCAATATGTTAGCGGACTTGGCTCAACGGACCTATCTCAATTTAGAGCTTTTGACAATGTGCTTCGTCAGGCTCAGTGTTACTGACGGACGATCAGTGACAGAGCTTATCGACAATGTCTTTGAACAGAACCATCTTTCCATCAATGTCCCAAGAGGAAAGAACGAGGTGAAGTTGTTCTACCAGAGGGAGTTGATCGCTACTTTCCCCACGTCAGAGAAGAAAAGAATACAGCGTTTCATTATAACCTACAGGCCAAGCAAAGTATAGTAGCAAATCTTAGATTCTTATACTAATTGTTGTATAAGAATAATCTAACAGTCAGCAGAACCCTCTGGTGGCGCGCCACCAGCCATGTTCAATGCCTCCATCACAGGCTTATACCGATCACTATCCAGGGTGTTTCTCATGATACTCAGCGGTGTGAACTCGGAGCTGTCGAGGATTGCCTTCATTACTGAAGTCGAGAAACCGGAGATCATTGCCGTTCCTTGTTCATTCACTGTTACTGGGTAGTCGTCCGACTCACCGTTCACGTTCCAAAAAACGAGCTGTGGACGAGAGTATCCGGAAGCCTTGTACTTCCCATCGATGGCACTGAAGTTTGTCTCCTCGCGACCTTGCTTTGCGAAGGCGATGTCGAACTGCATATCCGAGACGATGAAAATCCGCTTTGGGAGATCCTTATCCTTCAACTTATGTTTCTTTGCCTGGGTCAGAATCAGGTCGAACACCGCCTGTAAGTTAGTGCTATTTCCCCAGTTAGCCTGAGAGAGGGTCCTGTATCTCTCAAAGAGAGACCCATCCCTGAGTAAATGGAACGATGGAGTATCATCGAACGTAATGATATGGTTGTGAAAAGCCCCCTTGACGACGTGGCCAATCAGCAAAGAGATCGCCATACCAACGTCCATTGGAGTAAATGACAGTTTCCTGTTCGCAGCATTAGTCCATGACTGCATACTGGGACTTACATCGCAAACAGCAATGGAGTCTGTAAGAGACCCCATCTTTGCTGTCATTTCTTCAAGAACCTTCCACTGACCCTCGCATACGGCGTCGCTATAATGCTTGGTTCGTACTTCATGCACCAGCTCGTGTGGGAACAACTGAGCACCCTTGACAGTAGTATTGCCAAGTTCGAGGTTCCTCTGCCATTCGGCAAACCGCTCTGGGTCATTCTTGTTGAATGCCTTCTTGAGCCTCTTCATCGCACATGAAGGAACCTTACTGTATTCGATCTTACCCCAATCTTTCAGGCACATGTATCGCTCAACTACCTTAATGTAAGCCCGCAGCGGAGTTGTAAAGGTCTTTCTGTATGTCTTCGGGGTCATCTTGCCAACTCTGCATAGCGTTTGCACGACTGAATGTTCGCAGTCCAGGGCATCACTCTCTGTCGGTGCCCACTTAGCACACAGCGATACAGGCTTCCCTTCCTTTAGGTTAGCTACGTCTGTCGTTAGTTGATCATAGACCAGAAGGATGAACTGGTCCTGTAGCCCCCGAAGCTTCTTGAGGGTTCGTGCATCTTCTATGGTCGAAGCCCAGTTCTTGCGGACAAAGACGAGATCCCGAAGATCAAGCACCGAGGGCCAGAACTGAAGAATATCGTCCCATCGGCCATACTCGGCCATGAGGGGTACGATGCGCATGAACTCATCGGGGTAGTTCAAGAATAGCCACACAAGCGCCTGTCGCCCCAGATCTCTCTCTCCCTTGCCACCGCGGCAATCTCGGATGTGGAAGGCAAGTAGAAAAGCGTCGGTAACATCCTCTGATGCTGCCGCCCTAAGGTACTCGTAGAGTCTTGGGGCATTCAGACCCCGAACTGATTTGAAGTACAGAGAAACGCGTCCGTTTGAAGTACCCGTAGGGTCAGGTGTGGCGAACGAACGTGCCCCATTCCATGTTGTGGCGGTATCCGCCATTGCTGTTGCAAATCGTGAAGTCATTTCTGGTAAGAAAGGCTGTATGTTTTAAATATCAATTTTATACTTAAAACTACTTGTCAGGGTTCCCTTGTGATTTCTCCTTCTGGTCTGGTTTGGCATGTGCCTGGTGTCCAGACCGAGTCGGGTATGATACTCCTGTCTTCCGATTTCGAGGTGGTGGGTATTGCCCGTAGCTCTTTGCCACTGCATATGCAGTTAGTGTCGATCCCATTTTATGTTTATGCTTTAGAATTTTTTACGTTAATAAAGCAATGGGTCCTGACAATTTTGTCTCCATAAATGCACCAGATAACCATCAGCACTGGGATAGAGACTTGGTCCGCCAAGAATTCGTGGAGGTACTTGAAACTCGGGAGTACCTGGAGGATTGCGCCAAATATCTTGCTGATGTGTTTCAACAAGCGGAAAAGGACATCCCGCGCATGTCGGTAAAGCTGTCTGGAATCAGGATCCGATGCATCAGTGATCTTGTTCGACTGATAGCACCGGACCAGATACCATTTGTTTTAACAGCATGTACCCAAACTCTCTGGGGTTACCCCTACGAAACATCGGTTATCGCATCAGATCTCTGTGTGCATGAAAGGACTCCACAATCGAGGTGTCGCATACGCCTTGATACTCGCGACAAAGAACCACCTTTCAGGGTCGAGAGAGTTCGTGGAAGTAAAACTCTTCACGCATCTTCGCTTCGCGACATTGAGAAGGGTCGACCAGCTCCATTTCGTGTTACTCTCTCGATAGACATGGATACCCTAACGACTAGTATAATAAGTGTAGTTACAAAGAGGGGTTAGTTTTAGAAAGCCTCTGAGCCACAATAGTGTCCATCATGTTCTTCATTTGGGTTTCTTTTTCAAGAGTGCGCATCTTCCTGCGCTCTTCCTTATACTGCCGCTTGTATGTTTGGACATCGACCAGCAATATGCTGTTCTCTTCCTGTAGCGCCGCTTCGCGACATGTGGACTCATCCAACTCCTTCTTAAGCTCACAAATATCATCTTCCAACTCTTTGTGTTTCCCGAGATCGACACGTGAGAGCATGTTATCCTGTAATTCCTCATTCTCGAGTGTAAGTTGTTCGTTCTCCGCGAGGATATCTTCATATCTTTTCTCATAGTCTACGGCCTTATCACGCCAGCGTTCCGCCTTTCCTTTCAATGTCTCGTACTTAGCACGGGGTACGTGGTCGCGACTCATTTTCTCGTTGGTCTATTTTTCTTTAGATGACCATGGTGTTTTGATACTGCTGATGTGTATTAAAACGTTACTCACTTTGCGCATGTTGAGGTCCCGAGATCATTGGACTGAGCAATATTGTAATCGCGAAGTCGGAACGCTTCATAGACGTCTTCGGGCATCAAAGTTTTCGTATTGTGCTCTGAATTGACCACGATTGCAGCTGTGATGACCTCTGTTAGATGTTTGGCGACAAGAGCACGGACGGCGGGATAGCACTCTTCTGATAGACTTTTGACTCCTGCCCTCCGAGCCAGGCGTGTAATCGACGGCTTGGTGATGTGATCCATTTTTGTTAGAAGCGAAGGTTCGCTTTAAGTCTTTATAGCTAACGATAGATTTTGTGGCTTAAAAGGGAAGAGAAAAACCATAAAATGGAATCTGCATCAAAAACTCAGACCGACAGTGCGAAGCGCCCTCCCATAGCCGTCATGAAAAAAAAGAAGACACGTTTCTTTGAGACTTATATATCGAAAGTCCTCAAAAACGTGTCGCCCGAAAACGGAATCACCGCAAACGCCAAACAACAACTGAATAGCGCCATGTGTCTTGTGTCCCGTGAGGTTGCCCGTCATGTTATCTCTCTCACAGAGATTGCGAAAAAGAAGACAATGTCCGAGAAGGAAGTGGTCAACGCGTTCAACATCGTCCTGTCGAAAGAGCTTGCCGTGGACGCTGTAAACCATGGAAGAAAAGCAATCGACAAGTTTGAAGAAATTAACAAAGTCAAGGGCACGAGTCGACAGGAGAAAGCCGGGATTGTTTTTCCACCTGCCCAGACAGAGAAGTTCCTCCGAAACTTCGGATACTCGAAAGTGATGGTGACAAGTCACGCACCAGTCTTCATGGCAGGAGCTCTTGAGTACCTGACCGGCGTTATCCTCGAAAGCGCTGCCTTGTCGGCGAAGCAAAGCAAACGCGTGCGCATCACAATTCGTGATCTTGAGATCGGGATCCGCAGCGACGACAGACTGAACACTCTTTTCTTACAGAACAAGATTCAGCTGCTTGGTGGGGGTGTAGTACCTTTCATACATTCATCTCTCATGACAAAGAAAGTCCGTAAGAAGCGCACAAAGAAAAACAGTGCTGAAGACGGCAAGAAAAAACATCGATTCAGGCCTGGGACCGTGTCTTTGCGCGAAATTAGGCGATTCCAAAAGACAAGCAATTGTCTGACGTTCGCAAAGTTTCCGTTCGAGAAACTCGTTCGTGGTGTAGTTGCCGAGCATACCAAGGATAGCGGGGTCATGAAAGTGAGCAAAGATGTATTCATTATCTTGCAATACTTCGTTGAACAGAAAGTCGTAGAAATCCTCAAGAACGCAAACTTCGCCGCGGTTCACGCTGGGCGTGTGAAACTAATGCCCGTTGACATCGACTTTATCTGTGCGGTGAGTGGGGGCACCATGAACCCATACCAAAAATCCAAAGACATCTCCAATGAGCCCGATATCGTGGGTGACGACGACCTTGAACACGACGACCTCGAGGAAGAAAGCGAGAGCGATGAGGAGCTTGATGACGAGCTGGTCACTGAAAATTAAAGAGGTGTCAATTTTTTCATTTATGTTTCGGCAAATATAAATGAACAACACAGTGGCAACACTCCTCAAAATATTGGCCATCCTTTTCATCTCGGCAACCTCCATCGTGACGACGACCTTGATCTTGGGTGCCCTTGTCGCTACCCATAATAGTAAGGCAGTCAATGCGCTTTGGGTGAACACACTGAAGTGCGACACTGCTCCCTCTGACGAAGGACCTCGTGGAACATGCCCAGGGACCGTTGTCGATCTACCAGTGCCAACCCAAGAGGGTGATGCATTTGACCCAAAAGTAGCACTTTATTGCGCCGACCTGGTATACCGGGTCGCCAAGAGCGTTTTTGCGCCTCTTCAAGCCCCGAAAAGCTTAACCCCAGTCGCAAAACTTTGGAACCTACCAAACGACCCTGTATTCGGAATGCTATGGACCTACAAATATCCGAAAACAGGAGACACGGTCGCGTTCGTCATTTTAAGGGGTACAATAAATCTAATGGAGTGGGCACAGGATTTCACCTACAGCCAAGATATTTTTCAGAAGACAAAAACGATCCAACAGACCGAATTGTCTTTCCTAAGAGACGTTCATACATCTCCGAATGTACATTCAGGCTTTCTAGATGTCTACGGCAATTTCCGAATGACAGTCATTGAACAACTCCTAAAGATCAAACCAAAACAGGTGTTTGTGGCAGGACACAGCCTTGGTGCAGGAGTTGCGACGATCTGCGCGCTCGACCTCAAAATGCTGGGATACAACGCATTCGCGTACACTGTCGCATCTCCAAGAGTTGGGGACAACGCCTTTTGTGATGTCGTCAAGTCGAGCCAACTCCCCTTGTTCAGAATAGTTAATACTGCGGATATGGTCCCGACCCTCCCGCCTTCGGTAGCCCCCCATTTCAATAAACCTGATTCACCTTTCATATTTACACACTGTGGAGAGCTTATCTCTTTCACTGACAACTGGGAGTCTTACTTCAATAATCATCTCATGTCGGTGTACCTGAAGTTTTTGAGACTTAAAAGCACCGAAAGGAATTAAATAAAATGGAAAGCACACCACCAGAGAGTACTCCTCCACATGAAACAAAGGAGGTCGATAGCAAGGAAACGGAAAACGTATCATC
>CERI01114906.1_pt1 | contig 11750 bp, 18 predicted proteins | sample 350261 | NCBI WGS metagenome assembly CERI01 (sample SAMEA2620979, study PRJEB7988) | marine metagenome | isolation source: saline water (ENVO:00002010), including
CACCTGTAAATTCAGATGGTTCATTAAGTAATATAGTCATTGATATTTTTCTAGTCAGGTTATGTAATGGATCAGCAAGGTTCTTTATTACACTATTATGGCCTACAATACCGTCTCTATGCCACATGTATTGATTACCTGGTTTATAATTATGTAATTGTATTTGTTCACCATCTATACTATAATGCCAACCTTTATCATTAGCTTTATTCATATAGTGGTATAATCTTTCAAGTAACCAAGGATCGTTTTTCTCGCAATCTATTATACGTTTTATTTCTTCGTCATTAAAAGCGTTATGTTCCTGATAGTATAAAGGATCAGATTCTTTCTGATATTTAAAATGATTATTACTATCAGGACAACTTCTTGGTTTATCGTTGGTCATCCATTCCATACAAGTATTTAGAAGTATAAACTGTCACACCTTGCTGTGTTATAATAGTTTATACATAACGGTGTAGTTCCGTCAGGAAAGCTCCTAGGTCCATAAGGACGCATATCACATATTTACTTTACAATCAGTTCAAAAAGTATAAATAGTATTGCAGTGTTTCATCACTGTATATTTCATTATACATTATGTAATCGTTGAATTGCTTTTTTTATACAGTAGAGTTCCGTGCTGAATTACGGAATGACTATGGCATGGCTCTAGGGTCACATAGTAAAAAAAACAAGAAGAAGGATTACATGGCAAAAATGGCTAAGTATGCCTTAATGGCATTAAAAAAGAAATCACCTAAAGTACCTAATTATACGTGTACTGATATTGATAATATAATTACCACTCTTGAAAAAATACATGATGGCACGAAGAAACTTACCAAGATAAGACTAGACGTTTTAGAACGTAAATTGGAGAGATTACGAAGTTCCAATGAAGCGCTAAGAGATAGTGGTATCTATTGGTATGGTATCTGTAAGAAGATATTAAAAAGTGTTAAAAATGTTAAGAAGGCCACTTTAAGTAAAGTTAATAAAAAAAATCGGAAAAATCGGAATTATAACTCTGATTAGACTAGGAGAGAAGTAAAATGGGAGAATATTTTTTAGTTATCGTATTTTGTATGTTTGGCGAATGTCAGAATTTAGATTCACCAAAACCTTTTGCTAGTTATGGAGAATGTCACGAACAGGCTCAAGCAACAGCAATGATGATGAATAGACAATATCCAAATAGTACAGGTGAAATTTTTTGTTTAGATGAAGAACAATACAACTTGTATCTGGAAGCGTTTAGTAAGGGTGCATAAATAATAGTATGATAAAATTAACAAATGACGCTCTTGATCATTTAGAAAAATTAAAGGCCAAGCACAACGTCAAATTTATAAGATTAGAAGTTAAAGGTGGCGGTTGTGCTGGCTTTGAATATAAGTGGAGTTTTGAAAACTCAAAAGAAGATAATGATATAGTTGTTGATGATATATTAATAATAGATGACATGTACGAGATTTATCTGGTCGGCATGATATTAGATTATAAAGAAGAAATATTTGGTAGTAATTTCGTATTTGAAAATCCAAATAGTAAATCATCATGTGGCTGTGGAACGTCTTTTAGTATTTAACTAAATAGTTTTATATTATGGCTGAAACGAATAGACAAAAAATTGAAGGTACCGAGGAAGCACACGGTATTAAAATACAAGAAAACTCTTTCTTTGATAGAAGACATAAACGTCTTAACATAGATTTATCTCATAGATGTCCATTAGAATGTTTACGATGTGGTAGACAAAGAAGTTTTACTAATAAAGGTTTAAAAGTACCTGGTAGAGATTTAACAATAGAAGAATATAATAAGATATTAGATTGGTTTCCAAGAATATCTTTTTGTGGTCAATATTCAGACCCTATACACCACCCTAAAATAAAAGAATTATTAACGATTGCAAAAGATCGTGGTACTAAAGTTGAGGTACACTTAGCCTCATCTTTAAAACCTATGAAACATTATATAGAGGCATTTAAGGCCAACCCTAAAGCAAATTGGATATTTGGTATAGATGGCATGCCTGAAGAAAGTAAACAGTATAGAGTTAATCAAGATGGTGAGAAACTATTTAAGATTATGTTAGAGAGTAAGAAATACTTAAAAACAAAACCTCTATGGCAGTTTATCATATTCAGTTTCAATGAAAAGAGTATTGATAAAGCAATGAAGATGGCCAAAGATAATGAAGTGGATTTTATATTAGTTAATAGTGCAAGATGGACAGATGATAACGATTGGTTAATGCCAAAAACTAGGAGAACAATGAATGACTAAAGTTACCGATAATCATTTAGGTGGACAATCTGAATGGGCAGAGGGTGATATTGAATTAGACCCTTTATGTTTTAAAGACGCAATTGCTTTGGCAGTTACGAACAAAGGTGTATTAATACCTTGTTGTAGAATGGACGATCCTAAAACAATGAACGACCCTAGAATGCAAAAGATGTTAGAAGTAAGTACAATAGATAATACAAACTCTATAGAAGATATACTAAAGTCAAAAGAGTGGAAAGAATTTGCAGATAACTTATCAAAGAATATAGGACCTAATGCCTGTAGGACTACATGTGCCAAGTCAAAAAAATATACACAAGTAGTAGAGTGGATAGATACAGAAAAAGGTGTAGCAACTAGTGTGGAGAAAAAGTAATGAGAAAAAAGTTATTAATATCAGGTTGTAGTTTTACAGATATTAATTATGTTAAAAAAATCAATGCTACAGGTGGAAAACAATGTGATGATTTTCCTACTTGGGGAGAAATACTAGCAAAACAATTAGATATGGATTTAGTACCATTAGGATTAAATGGTGCAGGACAAAAATACATTTATTCATCTATACAAGATTATGTTTTAGAAAATGATCCAAAAGAAATAGGTTTATGTGTTGCAGCCTGGTCAAAATCACAAAGAGTTAATTGGCAAAAGAAAAGATTAGATTGGGCTGATACAAAACCTAATATGTATGGAGATATAAGAGGTTGGATATTAGATAGTTTAAGGTACATGTATGCTTTTCAGAATTTGATGGAACAACATAGAATACCATATAGACATTTTCAAATGATTTCTTTATTTGTAGATCATATCTATGAATATGAATTTAAAAGTGAAGGCGGTAACTATGAAAAAATAAGACAAGAATGTATTAATGTAATTAAAAACTCACCACAATATAAACATATGAAAAACTTTATTGGTTGGCCTATATTTAATGAAGAAGGTGGTTTTGTTGTAGGAGATTTACAAATACACAAAGATTGGGGAGTAGAAGATAGATTGGCTAATAATATACCTACATCTACTTTTAATCCTGCTAATAGAGATTATGATCAAAAGGTTTGGTTTACAGATATATATGGTAAACCAGTTGGTCTAGCACCAAAAGGAACAATTAATTATGATTATGTTATTGAAAAAAGTAACCCACACCCAAATGAAAAAGGCCATGAATGGCTTGCAAATTATATAAAGTTGCACGGATTTAATAGTCAAAGAGTGCAAGAAAAGGAGAAAAAATGAAAGTAGGATTTACATGCAGTACTTTTGATTTATTACATGCTGGTCATGTACAGATGTTAAAAGACGCCAAAGATGAATGCGATTACTTGATTGTAGGATTACAAACTGATCCAACACTTGACAGACCAGATACAAAAAATAAACCAGTACAATCTTTAGTAGAGAGAAGTATACAACTTAATGCTATAAAATATGTTGATGAGGTAATACCTTATCAGACGGAAGAAGATTTAGAAGATATACTAAACATGTATAATATATCAGTTAGAATTATTGGAGAAGAATATCAAGGTAAGAATTTTACTGGTAAAGATATATGCGTTAAGAAACATATAAAGATAGTTTACAATAAGCGTGAACATAGATTTAGTTCAACAGATTTAAGAAAACGTATTAAAGATAGTTAATTAACTATATCTAAAATAGTTGTTTGTTGGATCTCTATAATACAAACTAAAAGTATCAGCGCCATCCATATGACAGAAAGATTGAGGTCTGATATAATGCATTTGTAATCCAGTTTTGTATTGTGTTTTCAAACCTGATTTTCCTCTATATCTGTATCTAACCTTTTTAGCATTTTTTTGTGCAGACACCATTTTAAAATACTTTAAATATTTAATTGGTATGCCAGCCGCTATACAAGACCCTTGATATTTAAATGGGTCTAACATATGTTTAAGTAATAACGGATTAACGATCTTTTCAAATACTCGTCTTGACTTATTATATTCTTTTGTCATAATTATCCTCTCAATCTTGATTGTGAATCCATATACAAAGGACCAGTCCATCTAACATGGTAATTACCGTCAAGTACATTACCTCTAGCTTTGTTTAGTGCAGGAGCATTAAAACCAGCAGCCTTTAATATGTCGCCTTTTTTAAAATGTTTAAAGTCTTCTTTTACGATAAAAGCAAATACTCCGTTTTCTTTTACAACTTTCATATACTTTTTACCTTGTGATACTTTAATCATATTGTCCCAATTCTCAATTTGTTCTTGTGAGTAAGTTGAAACATTACCATTTTTATCTGTAGTCCAAGAAATATAATCTTCTTTGGCGCCGTTCATCATATTCTTAACTCCTTCATCTAAAGAAGTTGCGTTTTTAGTTACTAATGACATTATTTGTCCTCCTTGTATAATTCTTGAGCATATAAAGCTAAGATATAAGACGCAACACCTATCAAGGTCATTGAAGCACCTTGTAAATATTTGTCTATTTCAATTGAACCTACGGCACCAACCATTGCTAAAGTACCGACTGTCGCCATTATTACCGACATGTATTCTATTATTTTTTTCATAGTGTATCCTTTTGTTTTTTTCATATTACTCGTCCACTATACCAGATAAATACAGTAAAGTCAAGAAAAAAAAGCGTAAAATATGAAAATAATTAAAATAATTGCAGTTTGTTCACTTTTTGTACTGGTTTCCTGTTCAAAAACTGTTGAGGATTGTAAAATTAAGCCGGATTTAGAAAAAATTAGCGAATCAGCGCTAAAAAATAAAGAAAATTTAAGTGAAACTGAGCTAAAACATGCTCAAATGTCTTGTAAATTTTAATTATAAATAATATTATGGTAAATTCACAAATTTATTGTCAAAATTGTGGACACGAATCGCATTGTGGCAAAAATTGTTTACAAGATTACGGAGAATCACAAAAAACCGTATGTTGTACATATTGTCGTTGTGAAAAACATGATGATAATTGGGAAGATACTGTAAAATATGATAATATTAAATAATGGAGAATAAAATGTCAAAAATGAGAATATTTAAGTTTTGGAATGAAGCAGGTGATGAAAAAGAAAAAGAAGCGATGAGTTTAAAGAAGGCAATAATGTCAGTTCAAGGCGATTTTAAAGATAAATGGATAGGAGCTGAATATATTAGTAAAAAAGGTAAAAATATTAGCACCTCTATACAAATACCAGTTGGTAGAAAAATTAGAGAAGCGGCCAGAGTAGAAAAAGCAAGAGCGGCTGCTAAAGCTTTAAGAGAAATGGGGAGATAAATGCCGTCAATCTGTAGGAAAGGCGATAGTTTAAGTACCGGTCACGCATGTACTGGTACAACAACACTAGATACGCCTGGCCAAAGTACAGTTCGGGCAAATAGTATATTAATCGCAAGAGTGGGTGACCCAACAGTAAGTCACCCTTTCCCACCGGCACCTCCTTGTGCCCCTCACGTTGCAAACGTTAATGTAGGCAGTTCAACAGTTTCAGTCTGTGGTAGTCCAATAGCTAGAATAGGTGATAGTACAGACGCTGGAGCAATGACTTCAGGTTCTTCAAATATCTTTGCTGGTTAACGTATAAATATATACGTAATGCCAAATTTTGATAGTAGTAACACTAACAACAGTAAACGAGCAAATAGAATCTATAAAGACTTGGATTTGAATTTTGGTCGTAATGTAGTAACAGGTGATGTAAATAAATTGACCGATGTAGAGGCCGTTAAAAGAAGTGTTAGAAATTTAATTAATACTTCTCACTTTGAGAGACCTTTTCATCCAGAAATTGGCAGTGATGTTAGAAGAATGTTATTTGAACCAATGACACCTCTTACAGCACTTAACTTACAAAGAAAAGTTGGCGAAGTTCTAAATAATTTTGAACCTAGAATAAAATTAGTACAAATTTTAGCTAGACCAAATTTAGATAGAAATAGTTATCATTTAACAATTATGTTCTATGTTATAGGTTCATCGGAGCCGATAACAGTAGAAACATTTTTAGAAAGATTAAGATAAAATGGCAAGCAATAAACTAGTAGTATCTGATTTTGACTTTGATAACGTAAAATCAAATTTAAAAACATTTTTACAAAATCAACCAGAATTTTCAGACTATAATTTTGAAGGATCAGGCTTTGCCGTTCTTTTAGATACATTAGCATACAACACACACTATCTTGGCTTCAATGCTAATATGTTAGTTAACGAAACTTATTTAGATAGTGCAGACATAAGAAAAAATATAGTTGCATTAGCAAAGATGATAGGATATACACCATCATCTGTTAGAGCGCCAGTATCAACTATTGACATAACAGTAAACAACGCTTCAGGTTCAAGTATCTTAATGAATAAAGGTACAACGTTTACAAGTTCAGTAGATGGCACAGGTTATAACTTTTTAACTAATGAAGATATTACAATTACACCTTCAAATGGTGTTTATAAATTTTCAAACGTTAATTTACACGAAGGTACTTTAGTTACTTTTAAATATACAGTTGATAGTACAGATACAGATCAAAAGTATATAATACAAAATTTAAATGCTGATACTTCTACTTTAAAAGTAACAGTTCAAAACTCTGTATCAGATTCAACATTAAACACTTACACATTAGCTACAGGTTTAAGAAATATAACAGATACATCTAAAATTTACTTTTTACAAGAAACAGATAACGGTAAATTTGAAGTTTATTTTGGTGATGATGTTATTGGTAAAAAATTAGAAGATGGTAATATAGTTATATTAGAATATATCGTTACAAACAAAACTGAAGCTAACGGTGCTAAAACTTTTGAGTTAGCCGGTAGTATCGGTGCTTTTAGTAACGTAACTATATCTACTAAAGCAAATGCTCAAGGCGGATCAGAGGCCGAAACAAAAGAGTCTATAAGATTTAATGCGCCTTTACAATATACAGCACAAGATAGAGCAGTTACAGCTACAGATTATGAATCAATAGTTAAGACATTATATCCTAATGCATTATCAGTTAGTGCTTGGGGAGGAGAAGACGATGAAACACCGGTTTATGGTGTTGTAAACATTGCTATCAAAGCAGCTTCAGGTTCTACTTTAACAGAAACAACAAAGGCCTCTATTGTAAAAGGATTAATACCTTACAACGTAGCTTCAGTTAGACCAGCAATAGTTGATCCAGAAACAACATCAATTATGTTAACAAGTGTAGCTAAGTACGATAAAAAAGGTACTAGTAAATCTGCTGACACTATTAAGTCAGAAATAGTTACGGCTGTTACAAACTATAACACAACTACTTTACAAAAATTTGATGGTGTGTTTAGATTTTCTAAATTAACAGGTTTAATAGATGATGTTGATACAAGTATACTATCTAACATAACAACTATTAATATGAGAAAGAATTTTACACCAACTATAGCGTCTTCAACAAAATACGATGTGTATTTTAGAAATGCAATTTATAATCCTCATTCAGGTCATTCAAGTGTTTTATCATCAACTGGTTTTAAAGTTACAGGCAGTGATAATGAAATGTTTTTAGATGATGATAGTAATGGTAACGTTAGAAGATACTTTCTAGTAAGTGGTGTTAAAACTTATGCTAACAATACACAAGGTACTATTAATTATGAAACAGGTCAAGTAACTTTAAACTCATTAAACGTAGCTTCAATATCAAATATAAGAAATGCTGTTTCCAACGTTATTGAAATTACAGTTAAACCAAATTCAAACGATATTGTACCTGTTAGAAATCAAGTTGTAGAAATAGACGTTACAAATTCAAATATAACTGTAGAGGAAGATACATTTGTTGGTGGTTCATCTGAAGCCGGCGTAGGCTACAATACTACAACAAGTTACTAATTTAGCCAATGGCAAAATTTGATAATAAAATATCCAATTTAATAAACACTCAATTACCAGATTTTGTTGTTGATGATCACCCAAAATTTGTAGAGTTTTTAAAAACTTATTATCAATTTATGGAAGCTGCCGAATTAGGCGTAACTTCTATTCAATCTACAGACGGAATTAATTTAGAAAATCAAACAGGCATACAAAACAATTTAGTATTAGATGGTGGTTCACTTGGCGCTGAAAATACTCAATTAGACCTTGGTGATAAGATAATATTAGAAGATAGTAGTTTTGGTAAATTTACATATAGAGAAACTATAACAGGACAAACTTCTAAAGCAACATCTGTAGTATTAACTGAGGATTTAGATTCAAATAGACTATTCATAACAGCACAAGACAAATTTATAACAGGTGAAATAATTAAAGGTGAAAGTTCTAACGCTCAAGCAGTCGTTAATACATATAGACCTAATCCTGTTCATAGTATTCAACAATTAACAAATTTTAGAGATCCAGATAAAGTTATTTCTCAATTTTTAGATAATTTTAGAAATGAGTTTTTTAAAACTATTCCAGAGAATTTATCTTCAGGAATAAACAAAAGAAATTTAATAAAAAATATAAAATCTCTATATAAGTTAAAAGGCACACAAAAAGGCCACGAATTATTTTTTAGAATACTTTTTAACGATAAATCTGAAACATTTTATCCAAGAACGCAAATGATGAAGGTATCAGACGGTACTTGGAACACACAAACAGTTTTAAGAGTATTAAGTACACAAGGAGAAACTTTAAGTTTAATAGGTAGACAAGTAAAAGGAAGAACATCAAACGCAACAGCAATAGTAGAAAATGTTGAAAAATTTTATATTGGTGCTAATGAAGTTTCTGAAATTACTATAAACAAAGATACAATTGTAGGTACTTTTGTTGTAGATGAAACTATAGAGGGTACCGAAAGTGATCAGTCAGATTATTATATTTTGGCTACTATTACAGGTGTACCAGGAGAAAAAACAATTACTAACGATGGTAATCTTTATACTACAGACGATATTATAAAAATTACAGGTGGTGGTGAACAAGCTGCTATGCAAATTAGTGATGTTGGTTCTGGTAAGATAACAGAAACATTTGTAGACGCTGGTGGATCAGGTTATGAAATAGGAGACACTTTAAGTTTTACTAACACAGGCACATTTGGTTTAAATGCAGCTGGTGTGGTTACAGTTGTTAATGGTGCAGTTTCTAATGAAGATACTGATCATATTGTACTAGAAGAAGAAACATCTGCTGGTGATCATTTAACAGGAGATAAAATTGTTTTTGAATCAGGCACAGGTACAGGAGATATTACAGATATTTACTTAACAAACGGTGGTGATGGATATAAATCTTTACCAACTGTTTCAGTTACATCTACATCAGGATCAGGTGCAAGTGTATTAGCATATGGTACAGACGTAGGAAAAGTTTTAGGAATATCAACATCTAATTTAGGTATTAAATACGAACAAAGTCCTACACCACCTACATTATCTTTTGTAAATAATTTATTTGTGATGTCAGTTACAGGTTCATTTACCAATGGAGATACAGTTTCAGGTGCTACTTCAGGCGCAACAGGTTTAGTTACAGGTTTTAATGCAAGTACTAATATTTTAAAATTAAAAGAAGTTTCAGGTACTTTTCAAGAAGACGAAACAGTAGCGTCTGGTACAGGTAGTGCTACATTAAAAAAATTAGATGTTACTACAACAACTGTAAACGTAACTGCTGTAGTTGATACAGATGGTAGATTTATAAATGAAAAAGGACATATTTCAGAGTCTACAATGAAAGTACAAGATAGTTTATACTATCAAGATTTTTCTTATGTATTAAAAGTAGGTAACTCAATTAATTTATGGAGAGACGCATTTAAAAAAACAATGCATACTTCAGGTTTTTATTTTACAGGACAAGTTGATATAGAAAACAGATTGAATATGAGAGTTAAAGTTGCAGAGGCAATAAACACTGGTGTAATTGGTGAACCAATAATTGCAATGATGAAATTAATATTTGAAACTGTATTTGGTAGAAGAACAGGAACAGTTGATGACGGTTCATCTATATCAACTCTTGCTCAACAGCCTAATCCAAATAACTCTAGAGACGTAACTTTAACAAGAGCTCCTATAGGTGTTAGATTGAATTTAAGAGTAAGAAGAAAAGTTGGAACAGGCTTGACTATAAATCAAGGATTTGCATATTGTGGTCCTAGTTTTAAATCAATTAATAGATTTGCAAATACAGCATATGGTGTTACAGGTAACAGATCAGGTGGTATTAATGGTACAACTGGTAATACTTTCAACAGATTAAATGAATTAAAAGTCACTGGTACAAGATCAAGTTTAGATGGTACAACAGCTTTATTAAATATGATAAGTGGAACAAACTCACAAGAAGATGATTTTGGTTTTATGTTGAAGTCCAACTTTGCTTTTCCAACAGATATTACGTTCCCAGGTGAAGAATCGTTCAGTGGTAATACTTTAAAATTTGATTCAACAAACAAAAAATTTGACAAAACAAGTGTATAAATATAACTATAAATAGAGATAGAAATGGCAAAACAAACAATAGCAATCGGTTCAACTCCTAATGACGGCACAGGTTCTACTATTAGAGCTGGTGGTGATTTAATCAACGATAACTTTAACGAAATCTATACTGCTTTCGGAGATGGTACTAATTTAAATGCCGGTGTAATTACTGGTAAACAAGAAGGAACAAACTTCTCAAACTCTTTAATGATCGGTCACTCGGTGACAGGTACTTTGAGTTCAGCACAAGAAAACGTTGCCGTTGGTAAAACATCTTTAAGAGCAATTACTTCAGGAGATGATAATACTGCCGTGGGTTTTGCAGCTTTACAATCAGTTACATCTACAGCAAAAAGTACAGCCGTAGGACATTCAGCAGGTAAAGACGCAACAGGAGAAAAAAATACTGTTATAGGTGCAAACGCAGGTTTAAGAGTATCTTCAGGACAACACAATACTTTTGTAGGTTACAATGCAGGTCAAACTGTAGAAACTGGATCAGGTAATGTCATTATAGGAAATGCTGGTGGTAATACTGCCGGTGAAACTAGATCAATGATAATTGCAGGATCAGATGGTTCTACTTTGACAACTTGGTTAGAAGGAGATAGCACAGGCGAGGTTACAGTATTTGGTAACCCAACAAAAAATTTAGGTATTGCAACAAAACAATACGTTGATTCAAATATTACAGCAAATGACGAAATAACTGAAATGTCGGATGTCACTTTATCAAGTATTACAAGTGGTGATATTTTACAGTGGAACGGTAGTCAATTTGTAAATATAGCTTTAGGAGTTATAGGTACTATGGCTGGTCAAAATGCTAATGCAGTTGCAATAACTGGTGGTTCTATTACTATGGGATCTCTATCTAATACGTCAACTCTATTAGTAAAAAACTCTAGTGGTACTACATTAAAAACAATTATTGGAACAACATCATAGGAAAGTATTATAAATAGGAATAACAATTATGCCAGCGATTATAACAACAAAATTCAGAATAAACAACAGTGA
>CERI01043114.1_pt1 | contig 11733 bp, 9 predicted proteins | sample 350261 | NCBI WGS metagenome assembly CERI01 (sample SAMEA2620979, study PRJEB7988) | marine metagenome | isolation source: saline water (ENVO:00002010), including
CTACCACCACTCATATTTCCATCTCCCATATGTTCAATTATAAAATTAGATATATCATCTTCTGAACGATCTCCTTCATATTTCTTATTTAAACTTCCATTTTCATTTAAAATAACTATTGTTGGATAACCATCTATTGGAAAATTACAATTAAATTTACCTTTAACATCAGCATCTAATAATACTATATCACCAGTCGCATTTAATTGATCAACTTTTTGTTCAATAGATTCTAATGTAGGCATCATAGCATTACAATGACCACACCCTTTAGAATGTACAACTACAAATTGTTTCTCACCACCTTGAAATATATTAGAATTATAGTTATTGTGATTATGTGGATCTATGCGCAGAAATCTCATATATAATATAATAATAAAATAATTATTTCTCTCATATAATTATATATGAATAAATTTAATATATTTATTACAGTTATAATTTTTATTATAGGATTAATTTTTTATTGTACAAATTCAAGAACATTTAATATAGAAAACTTTGAAAATAAATCAAAAACTCCGCATCCGCCAGGAAATAAAATTTCTAAAGAAAACTGTCCAAATATTTTAATGAAAAAAGATAATAAAATTTATTTATATAATTCTAATTTGGCTAGAGTACCTGGAATTAATCCAGTTATTTTTGAATCTTTAGAAGAATATGTAGAATTTAATAAATGGCAACAATCTCAAAATATTAATTGTCCTGTTCTATTTTTAGATACTACTTATGATACTCAAAATAATAAAGTTTATAAAGTTAGACAAAATCCATTTCAACAACCAGATGTTACATTAGATCCTAATTTACTAAAAAATGGAAATTTAGCCGTTCATCCTTTAGTAAATGCAAATAGAAGCCCTATGTTATCACCATATAATCAAGACCCAAATATTCCGGCTGATTATGATCCAGCAAATCAATATATAGGTCTTACAACTCCTTTGGATAAAATGTTTGTTTCTAAATCATCTATCAGTAGCAATCCGATGGATCCACAATGGGGTGGTCATCAATATACGCAAGCAAAAGTAGATGAGGGTGTTTTTGCTAAAGATGAAATACAAAATCCTAAAATCAATCTTCTTGGACAAACTGAAAGTAGTCATAATATTAGAAAAAATAGAGGTAATATTAAAACTGGAAAAAAAGAAAAAATATTAGATGATGCTATGCAACCAAATTGGATAGGTGCTTCTCGAACTGAAAGAGATGTACATAAAGGTCTATTTAAAAGAGACGAAGTAAAGTTTTAAAATTTTTTTATCTTAATCTTTACCTTTTTTATGTTTTTTATGTTTTTTATGTTTTTTATGTTTCCCATCATCTCCTCCAAATAGTCCACCCCAATCACTATCATAATCACTATCAGTATCAGTATCAGTATCAGTATCAGTATCAGTATCACTACCTTTTTTATGTTTATGTTTTGTATCTCCACCATAATCCCACCAATTACCGTTGTCTTTATTTTTACCTTTGCCTTTACCTTTATCAGATCCACCATCACCAAACACATCATCCCACCAATTATTATCTTTTTTATGTTTATGTTTATGTTTTGTACCTCCAAACCCACCACCTCCATCACTACCATCACTACCAGTTAAATAATTACCAAGATCATTTAAAAAATACATTTTGTCTTTATAAAATGCCATAAAAGATGGATTTACAGACTTCCAACTATCACCTAATGCATTAATTCCAAGTAATCTTAATAATTCTTTCTCATTATTTATATAATCTACTGTATTATCAACATTTTTACTAAGATTCATTGTTTTTTTTGCTTGTTCTAAATTTTTAGTTATCTGAGAACCAGCCATTACTGGTTCAATTGATCCCCATAGTGGCCATCCAGGAGCAGAAGCTTGCGCAGAAAGCACATTAAAGTAAGGAAATACATTTTGATTTATAAAATTTTCATTATCAGTTCCATATAGCGCCTCCACTACACCTTTTGTATTTCCTTCAAATATTTGAATTTCTTGTAATGTTTCATCTTGAAATCCTTCTTTAATATTTTTTTGACAATGCAAAACTAAAAATATAAAACAACTAATAATTACTAAATAAAATATTATTGTTAAAAATTTATTATTTTTTGTCATTATATATAATAATAAATATTTTTATAATAATAAATATTCTTTAATATTAATAAGTGTAGTTTTTGAAAATTTTCTATTTATTTCTCCATCATACTTTAAATTATTTAAACAATCTGGGTTATTTTCTAAATTTTCTAATAAATTTTTTAAACTTTTAAAGTTATTACTTATTTTTGCAGCTACTATACTACTTACACCAGGAATTTGCATTAACATAATTTCTAATATATTATCTTTTGTTATATTTGATTTTTTTGAACTTTTAATTACTTGTGTATAATTTTTTTCTATATTATTACTTTCATTATTGTTTTCATTATTACTCTCATTATTAGTCTGATTATTATTCTCATTATTATTATTATTATTATTATTATTATAAAAACTTATTTTATTTGGTTCTTTATTTAATTTTTCTATAAATTTAACTATTATATTAGCAGATTGAGTTATATTATTAGTATTAATTAATGAAAATCCTTTAAAATAACTTAAACTTAACATTGATGAATATATTATTTGTCTACTTTTTTCATTTTTTATATAATCAATTGTCCCTTCAATTAAATAAAATATATTATGATTATGTAATTCACTATGATTTAAACGAAATGATTGTTCATTATATCTACCATCTTTTACACTCGATATTAAATCATTTAAACATTTGCGTTCTATAATTAAAGATGGAATTATATCAGAATTATTTCTAAAAATTTGAATATCCCCTAAATCTAAATTTTTTATTATTATTTCTAACTCAATATTTTTATTTATTTTTTCTTTAATCAAATTTTGTAAAGCATTTGGTTCTCTAGAATCAATTATTATTTTCATTTATTAACTATTTATAATAAATGAAATTTATTTTTAATTTATATTCAATTAATAATTTAATAAATTATTGGAACAGCACTTAAACATTGTCCCCATCCTTTACATCCATAAAATCTACCAGGATTAGGAATCATTCCTAATTGTTGAGGTGTTGGATAACAAATATTTCTATTCCCTTTTTTATGTTGAATATTACATGTATTTACTTTATCTTTAATAAAATAACCACCTCCTGTATTATGTATGTAACTTACCGCATTTGCTGCAGCTTTTCCAAATACTTTATTAAATGAATTAGCATTTTTATTTATTGTATCATATTTTAATTTTTGAATTCTTGTACTAGATTCAACTGGTCCTCTATGTGCAAATTCACGATTACTTGGTTTATAAATTGCTGTAACTACAGACGAAATATCACAAACTAATTGTTCTGAAAATTGACATTTATCTGGACAAGTACCAATAATAAATGTTTGTACTCCACATTTATTATCAGTTGGCCATGCTGGAGTTGTAGTATTTTCTAAATATTTTGATTTCGGATTCGCTAATCTAGTAATATTTAGTTTTTGATCATATGTTTTACATCTACTTCTTAAATATGCTCTTGTATCTGAATAATAGTTTTTATTAAGTAAAGTTACAGCTGACTTTATTCTATTATTTTCTGGATTACATGCTACACATGCTGGACGGCCTGGATTCACCGTATTGTCATTTGCTTTTATAATATCTACTTCAGGATAAGAAAAATCAATATCAATATTCCAAAGTTTTTCTCTATTAAAATATTCTTTTCCAAATTCACCATTACCACTAGGATCACATCCTTTACAATCATTTAATTCTCTTTTATTTTCTTTTTTAATACTAATAAAAGATGAACCAGGTTTATCCATTATATTAGAAACTGTTTTTTTATTATAACTTCCAGCATTAATAATATTCCCATCTTTATCTTGTGATACTGTATTTAGTTGTAATCTCCAATGTTTTTGTGGTTGTGGTCCAAAAATTCTTTCGCGAACACCTACACCACCTGTAATTCTTGTATTTAAATATGAAATTTCTTTTTTATTTTGTGAATGAGCAACACGACTACTTCTTCCTACTTGTACAGCAGGTTCAGATGTTGCTCGAGGTGGCCCTTTAATTCTTCCAGTAGCCGTACTACCTACACCAGATACTGTAGGAACTGCATGTAATATTGGTTTTTTTAGTATTCCTGTTATTACATTAAATAAATTGCCGGATAGATCACCTTTATACGATTTATAAGCTTGATTTTGCCACATATAAGTATATGAATTATTATTTAACATATATATAATATATAATAATATAATTATATAATTATATATTATATACTTATGTTATCATTAAAAGATCTTATAATTTTTATATTAATATTTATCTTTATATATCTTATTTTTGAATATTTTTTTTCTTTATCTCCTAAAATTATTGAAGCAGGGTTTCAACTGGATGAGTCATTATCAACTATCTCATTTAAAGATATTCCAAGTATGTTTGATATTAATTTAAGTCAAGTAAATGATCTTAGTATAATTCAAAATCAAATTAAACAATTAACTAAAATACAAGCTGCTAATTCACAGGTTTTAAAGAGTCTTAAAAGACAATTTTCTGATGAAACTCACAAAAAAAGTTAATTATTTTTAAAAATTAATATATATTGATACTATATATGAAGATAAAAAATATAAATAAAAATTTACTAATGTTATCACTAATATTAGTTTGTTTTTTATATTTTATTAACAAACAATTTATTATATTTAACAAAATTGAAAATTTTAAAAATGATCATTTACAAAATCCTAATATTAACCATGATCATAATAATAAAAAAATTAGCTTAAGTGACACTAGATCTCAAATGGAAAAATATAAACAAAACATGATGGATACTGGAGCATTAAAAACAATTAATCTTTCTCATGGAAATAAAGATACTTCATTAAAACTTGAAAATACTCTTGATAATTTGTTAGAAAATGAAATTGCAATTGAAAAAGAATTAGTTGAATTTAATGATAAACTTAAAGCTTTTTCAAAAGCTGAAGCAGTAAAAAAATTTAATGAAATAGTTGATACTATGGGCACAACTGTTAATCATCTTAAACCATATAGTAATACTATACACAACCAAGTAAATAACTTAGCTAGTGATCCACCAGACCATTTAGTTAATGATCCAAATTCTCCTGATTATGATCCAGAAAAAGGTACTAGTTGGTGGTCTAGAAATGGTAATACCCCTCCATACTATACTGGAACTTATATACCAATGGGTGCTTCAACATGTAATTTACCTCAATGTCTACCTATGCCAAAATAATAATAATAATAATAATAATAATAATAATAATAATAAATATATTATTATTATATATATTTACAAATGAGTAATAAACATGATAAACATCATAAACATCATAAACATCATAAACATCATAAACACCATAAACATGATGATGATCCAGGGTTTTTAGGACCGAGCTATAATTATGTAAAACATATTAGAACCCCTCAAGATATGCAACTTGCTGTTTCAGGAAGTATGTGGGAATTTGGCAATGATGTCGCTGCAATTGGTGATTATATTGCCTTATTAATAGCTGGTCCATCTAGAGCAAATAAATTATATAATCCAGATGGAGATCAACGAGCAATTGGAAATTCATTTATGATGAAAACTGTAGCTACATGTACAGATGTGAATGCTGATATTCCAGGAACAACTGTACCAAGATCAATATTTGTTAATAATATTCCAGTTGGTGATGTACCATTTTTAACTGCTGCTGCTGGTGAAGATTTTTCTCAATTTAGAGGATTAATTCCTGGAGTAGCTCAAAATTTAAATGTTCTCAATCCAATTGCATTTGGCGAAGGTTTAATGCATGGTGGTGCTCCTCCATGTGCTCATGTTAATTTACCAACAATTGATAATTCAGGAAATACAATTGATGCATCTGGCTATCTTACAATTACTGATTTACAAAATATGGATCCTTGTGCGGTGACTCAAGTAATTAGTAAACCAACTGATAAAAATGGAAGTGCGGGTATACCCGCAGACGGTGATGGAACTTGGGCTACTTGGAATAAAAAAACATTAGCAGATAATTTAGGTATTGATATTCCATGTGATGATGGAAGTGGTGAAATACTAAAAGAATTAACTGTTGGTCGTTGTAGTTGTGGTATAACTTATGATTTAGATAAAGGTTTGATTTATATGCGAAATAAGCGGATAGAGATGGGGTTACCGCCGGAAGGATTTCAAAATATGGACAATATTTTCTCAGAAAAAAATTTAACTGAAATGTGGATAATTATATTAGGAATTCTTGGATTATATTTACTCTTAAAAATGATGAAAAAATAATTTATAAATTATTATGTAAAAAATTATTATTATTTTTATTATTTACATTACCAGCTAAAATAGATTGTTCATAAATTTGCCTTAATACATCATTTGGAGCATTTGAACCTATCTTTATTAAATTATGTTTCCTTAAATAATTTTTAATATCAATAATAGATTTTTTTTTTAATTTACTCAAATCTTCTTTTATATTTTTTCTAGTATCATTATTTTTAATTAATATACTTATTTTTTTTCCATGTTTTCCTAAACGATATTTTGTTGTTTTTATTTTACGATCAATTACTGGAACTACTTTTTTTTCAAATAAGATATTATCATCCTTCTTTAAATAATTTTCTTTAAGATTATGTAATTTTTCTTGTCTAATACTTAAATCTGGCTTTGATTCTAATGTAAGATTTTCTAATTTATTTTCATTAAATTCGAGTGGTTCTTCATTAAATTCGAGTGGTTCTTCATTAAATTCTAATTTATTTTCATTAAATTCTAATGGTTTTTTTTGTGTTAATCTTTTCCATTCTCTAAATGTTGGTTTAAAACCACCTTTTAAACATCCATATGGTAATGATTTATCATTAGTATTATTATTACTATTTAATAATTCATTATTATTATTTAATAATTTATTATTATCACTCAATAATTCAGTATTGTTATTAGTATTATCACTAAATAATTCATTATTGTTATCATCTAATAATTCATTATTATCAACTTCAAATTCCTTTGGTATTTCTAAATTAATATTAAAAGATTCATTTTTTCTTTCTTTTTTCTTCTGTTTTAAAGTTTGTTTTTTAATTTTTTCTTGATATTTATCTTTAGATAATTCTTGCAAAAAATTTAAAGAATTATTAAATTCATTATCAAATATAATTTCATCGTTACTATTATTAGTATTATTAGTATTATTACTCTTATCTGCTTTTTCTAAAATTCTATTTTTTTCATCTTTATTAATTTTATCTTGACTTTTACTTTGATAATGTTTAATTTTTTTCATTAATTCTCTCTTAATTTGATTAGACTGTAGAGGTATTTTTGGTTTTATTTTTTTATCTTTTTTATGTTTAGCACTTTTATTTAAAGTAAATAACTCTGGATTAATTTCAATAACTTTTTTTGTAGTATTTTGATACATTTAAAATTAATCTAGACAAAACATTTAAGAATAAAGCGAACATATATAATTTTCTGATATTTCAGGAATAGATATATCTTTTAAACCTTTATTTAAGTCTTCTAAAGTTATACATTTTTTAAATTTATTTGGTAAGCCAAATATTCTGACACTATGTAAAATTTTACTTTTTGTTAGTAAAGTTTCTATACTTCTACCCGCACTTTTAAATTTATTTTTATTCTTATCAAACCATTCTAATAATTCTTTATCATTTATATCTAATTTCCAATCAATTTCTAATACTTTTTTACTAAAAATTTGCATTAATTCTTCTCCATTATAATAATCTGTTTTATATTTCCAAATAAATCTTGATTCTAAACCATCATTATAACTAAAAAAACATTTATTTAATTCATCTTCATATCCAGCAATAATAACCATTAATCTATCTTTATAATTACTTAATGCTTCACATAATGTATCAAGTGCTTCTTTTGCAAAACTATCCTTTTTTTCTGAATTACCTAAAGCATATGCTTCATCAATAAACAATACTCCATCTAATGATTCTTCAATTAAATTTTTTGTTTTTAATGCTGTTTGTCCCAAAAATCCTGCTATAAAATCTGCTCGTGTAACTTTTTTAAATTTATTTTCTTTTAATATACCGATTTGTGCAAAAATATTACCAATTATCTTAGCAACTTCTGTTTTACCTGTACCAGGGGGTCCAGATAAAATTGTATGCATAAAATCACTTTTATCGCGGTCAAAACTATGTAAATTTTGTAAATAATATAAGATTTGATAAACTATATTTTTTTTTAAATCTTGTAATCCAATCATATTATTAAGTTTAATTAATTCTGGTTTAATTTTATTTAAAATTTTTAAATTTATATTATAATTAATATTATTTTTTAAAGGATATGTATTAATAATATCTATTAAATCTTGTAAATATTCAACTTTTTTATCAATAACAATATTAATTATATTATTTTCAATATTATCTAAATCACCAAAATATATTCTATTTTTTTCATAAATATAAGATAAATTTTCGTTATAATTTATATTACATTTATTTATTAAACTATTTATTTCTTTAAATGAAGTTATATTTCTTGGAATTTTTGTAAATTTGTAATTTATAATATCTAAACTATTACATAGTTTTTTTCTTTTATTTTTAATTTCTATTTTCATTTTATATCATATATATTTTTCTTTTTAATCAATTTAATGGTAAATTGAAATAATTTAAATATAAAAATTTATTTAAAAAAATGGATATTAATGAAAAAGAATATGAAGAATTAAGTTGGGGTATTATTAAAAGTTATTTTGAAGGTAAACATTTACAACAATTAATTAGACACCAAATTGAATCATATAATAATTTTATTAATTGTCAAATTCCTAAAACAATTGAAATGTTTAATCCTGTAACAATTGCATCTGAAAATGACTATAATAAAGATTTAAAACTATATAAATTAGAAATTTATATAACTTTTGAAAATTTAAATATTCATAGACCTCAAATTCATGAAAATAATGGTGCTACCAAACTCATGTTTCCTCAAGAAGCTCGATTAAGAAATTTTACATATTCTTCTACTATGACAGTTGATATTAATATAAAATATCAAATTAGAACTGGTGAACAATTAGAAAATATCCACACTATTTATAAAGTATTACCAAAAATTCATATTGGTAAAATACCCATTATGTTAAAATCTAATATTTGTGTACTTAATCAATACAAACATAATACTGCTTCTTTGACTGGAGAATGTCATCTTGATCCAGGTGGTTATTTTATTATTAATGGATCAGAAAAAACATGTTTAGGACAAGAACGAGCAGCTGAAAATAAAGTATATTGTTTTAATATTTCAAAAAATAATACTAAATGGACTTGGTTAGCAGAAATTAAATCTGTTCCAGATTGGAAATGTATTTCTCCAAAACAAATATCTCTTATGATTAGTTCAAAAAATAATGGATTTGGTAATACACTTTATTTACAAATTCCAAGAATTAAACAACCAATTCCTTTATTTGTAATTTTTAGAGCACTTGGTATTATAAGTGACAAAGATATTTGTAAAAAAATATTATTAGATGTAAATAATAGCGAAAATAAAACATTATTATCTTTACTTCAAGCTAGTATTATTGATGCTAATAATTATGTTACACAAGAATCTGCATTTAATTATATTATGTCACAAGTTATATTTACACCATTAAATATGGATAAAGAAACTGGTATTAAAAAGAAACAAGAATTTACAGAAGATGTAATTAATAATGATTTATTTCCACATTGTAAAACTAAACTACAAAAAATATACTTCTTAGGATATATGACAAATAAACTTTTAAATGTATCAATCGGATTAAAAAATACAGATGATCGTGATTCTTATTTAAATAAACGAATTGATCTTACTGGAATTTTATTAAATAATCTTTTTAGAAATTATTTTAATAAATTGGTTAAAGATATGCAAAAACAAATTATTAGAGAAATTAATAATGGTTCTTGGCGTTCTCAAGAAGAATATCAAAATATTATTAATTATACTAATGTCTATAAAATTATTAAATCAACTACTATTGAAAACGGTGTAAAACGTGCATTAGCAACTGGCGATTTTGGAATTAAACAAATCAATAGTAATAAAGTTGGAGTAGCCCAAGTTTTAAATAGATTAACTTATATTGCTAGTTTAAGCCATCTACGAAGAATTAATACACCAATTGATAAAAGTGGAAAATTAGTTCCGCCCAGAAAATTACATAATTCTTCATGGGGATATTTATGCCCAGCAGAAACTCCTGAAGGTGCTTCTGTTGGTATTGTTAAAAATTTATCATATTTAACTCATATTACAATAAATTCTGCTAGTCAAAATTTATACCAATATGTTGAAAATTCAATTATTAATTTTGATGAACTCATAGATAATAATTTATATAAATCAGTTAAAGTATTTATAAATGGTAATTGGATAGGTATTGCTAAAAATCCAGAAGAATTATATCATTCTTTAAAAAATAAAAAATATAAGGGAATTATTAATATTTATACATCAATTGTTTTCAATTATAAAGATTTAGAAATTAGAATATGCAATGATGCTGGAAGATTAACTCGTCCTTTATTTAAAATTAAAAATAATAAATCTTTACTAACAACCGAATTATTTGAAAAAATTAAAAATAATAAATTAAAATGGGAAGAACTTGTTTTAGAAAATGATCATGAAAGTATTATTGAATATATTGATCCTGATGAACAAAATTCTTCATTAATTGCATTCAATTTAAATAAATTAAATTATTATAATAATGATAATTTTATTTACAAATATACTCATTCAGAAATTCATGCTAGTACTATATTCGGTATATTAGCTTCTTGTATTCCTTTTCCCGATCATAATCAATCTCCTAGAAATACATATCAATGTGCTATGGGAAAACAAGCGATGGGAATTTATGTTACTAATTATGATAAGCGAATGGACAAAACTGCATATGTTTTATCTTATCCTATGAGACCATTAGTTGATACTAGAATTATGAATTTATTAAGATTGAATGAAATTCCATCAGGATCTATGGTAATTGTTGCAATTATAACACATACTGGATATAATCAAGAAGATAGTATACTATTTAATAAAAGTTCTATTGATCGTGGACTATTTCAAGCTTCTATATTTCATACTGAAAAAGATGAAGATAAAAAAATTCATGGTGATGAAGAAGTACGATGTAAACCTGATAAAACTAAAACTAAAGGTATTAAATTTGCAAATTATAATAAAGTTAATTCAAAAGGAATTATTCCAGAAAATACTCTTTTAGAAGACCGAGATATTATTATTGCTAAAACTATTCCTATTAAAGAAAATAGAAATGACCCTACTAAAGTTATTAAATATACTGATGAAAGTAGAATTTTTAGAACAAATGAAGAAACTTATATTGATAAAAATCTTATTGATAGAAATGGCGATGGATATAACTTTTGCAAAGTTAGAGTTCGTACTTTACGACAGCCTATTATTGGTGATAAATTTAGTAGTCGTCATGGACAAAAAGGTACTATCGGTAATATTATTCCTGAAATTAATATGCCCTTTACTAAAGATGGTTTAAAACCTGATATTATTATTAATCCACATGCTATTCCTAGTAGAATG
>CERI01117594.1_pt1 | contig 11711 bp, 12 predicted proteins | sample 350261 | NCBI WGS metagenome assembly CERI01 (sample SAMEA2620979, study PRJEB7988) | marine metagenome | isolation source: saline water (ENVO:00002010), including
CCTTTAGATTGTTTCTCTTTAGATTGTTTCCCTTTAGATTGTTTCTCTTTAGATTTATTATTCTTTTTAGGCATATATATATATTTTTAGATAATATATTTAAAGCATGTGTGTATTATATTATCTATATAAATGAATATAATAGACACTAAGAGCAAATTAGATTTTTTAACAACTGAAATATTACATCAATATAAGATATTAGAGACATCTTATTTAGAGTTACAAAAAACTAGCTCTGAAGAACTTTTATCTATGAATTCTAAGAACGAATCTCTATATAACCTAGTAAAACAAAAAGAAGATATTATAGGATCTCTAGAGAAAGAAGTTTATAGATATAAAGAAGCTAATCATAAATTAACTGAAGTTAAAGATGTTCAGACAGAAAATTCAGCAGATGGTGGAAAATTTAATATAATAAGATCACAAGCTAAAGAAATAACTAACAAGGATAAAGAAATAGAACGTCTAACTAAAGAATTAGTCAAACAAAAGGAATTAAATTCTATGAAGAATAGTATAAACTTAAAAATGGATCATGGTTGGTCACCAACATCTAGTCAAGGACCGGTACCTATTATAGATGAGATAAAATTAGATGATAAATCTTTGGAAGATAAACCTTTGGAAGATGATGGTTCAGAAGAATTATATATCATAAAGTATAGGAAAAAAACTTATTATCGTGATAATAATTGTAAAGTATTCACTATATTAGAAAATGAAGATAAAGGGGAATATATAGGTAACTGGGTAAAACAAGAAAGCGGTAAGTCTAAACTTATTAAGATTTAACGTCGTTCAATTATATCCATTAACTTAAACTTAACTTTCATAAACTTAGTATTTTTTAATAATTCTATCTCTTTTAGGTAATTTTCTGGTAAACTCTTTGTCCCATACATCTGATTACAAAGTGTATATAAACATAATACACTTTTATACATTGAATCCTCCGATAGCGGATTTTTCATATTTTCAATTAAAGTATCTAATAGAGGATATATCTTATTGGATACTATATCGTTAATTTCTAATTCATGTAGTAACATACAATAACCTATCAATTGATCTGTCTTTTTATTAGTAGAACATAGTAATGAATATTGTGTTGAGCTATCTAAAGAATTATCTTGTATAGATGTATAAAATTTTTCCAATTTTTCTTCTATAAGTTTATAATTATTAAATTGCTTATGTAATAACGTTATTAGATAACAGTAATACTTACTATAGGTATGATGAGTCATCGAATATTCTATAATAGTTTCAATAATTAGAGGATATAAATATATCTTGTCTTTTAATTGTTGTACTATACCAGGACATATCTTTTTATAGTTTAAAGATGATAATTTATTCAGGGATGTTTTAAATTCTTTTATAATGATAGTATCCTCAGATACTTTTTTCTTATATTTAGGATTCTTTACTAATATACCAGTTCTATAATATTGTTTATTAGTCTCTATAGAATTTAAAAAATTAACAACATCAGATACATTATTAGATTTATGATTATTCTTCTCCGACGTAAAACTGTCAGATAAGAATAATTTAATCAACGAATCAACTGAATAGTGAGTCGTCATATATTATAATATATTAATTTTCTTTTAAATATAAATTTAATTAAAATCTATATAAATTATTTCTTAATTCATTATATTTATCATCTAATATCTGCTGATTTTCAGGGACAAAACCGACTGTAAACAATACAACAATAAATAATAATGTAGATATGTATTTAGTTATCTCTTTTTTAAATATTTCATTTTTACTGATATTTCTAGCTATGCTATGTGATAGTGAAAGTATTAAAAATATAACAGATAGTAGCTTTTGTTGATTACTTACTATCGTTGATTTAGACAAAACATATAAAGAAGAAAATATAAGACTAGCAAATATAACTGCTGGAAGCATAAATGTTATATTCTTAAACTTATAGGTTGTATATGAACTTTCTATCTGCTTTTGAAACAGTAAACTAGCCGAATAAGCAATTATAATTCCACCATAGATAAATCTTCTACCTGATAATGCTATTATAATACCTATGATAAAATAAGATATAATGTCAAATTTACGATAACTTATAAACATATATAATATAATTATATAAAATTCTATAATTACTTTAGTGGGTTGAGCTTCTTAAGCCCATCTACTATAGTCCCTCCAAGATTACTAATATCACCTTTAATTTCCCTTACCTCCTCTTCGGCACTCTGTTTCATCTGCTCGAACTTAATCTTTAATTCACATGTCACTCCTTTTAATATTTCAGTTATAAATTCAATCGGATAACTCCTTAAAATGATACACAAAATAAAAGAAGTCCAGTTAGAATCTTTTTTGGTTCCAAAATAAGGAAATTCTCCTATATCACCGCAATCATTATCAAAGTCAGTTACACCTAAGGCATACCAGAAAGGGCTAGTACAGTCAGCATTTAAAGCATCACAGTAGTTTGATGCGAAATTACTATATCCTTGTTTACCATCTTCAGATTTATGGGCTTCACCACCTAATAATGATAAATAATTTACAATTGAACCGCCACTGCTATTTGACTGAAAACATCTAGCACAATTATCTCTTTGATTATTTGATGTCCCAAATTTATACTCATCACAACTTCCATTAGGACACCAGTTATTTTTATTTGTACAATCTTTATCTTTATAATAACATACGGATTTTGGACTATCACAATTTTTATCTTTATCTTTATCTATACCTCTAGAATCAAGAGTTGCTTGATCATCTGATTGTACACTATCTTGATCTAAGATATTATATCCACCTTGATTAACATTAGGATCTATACCTTCTATTGTCTGTGAACAATAATTATAACTTAAATAACTTATAATTATTATTAATAAAAAAGAACATTCTTTATTCATACTTAATTTATGATTAGAAAATAATCTAACCTAAACCAGGGGCCCCTGGAAGCATCTTATACGCATATAAGGAAGCATCATCAAATATACCCAATGTCGACTGTTTCAAGCATTGACCCGGATACTCTGCCACACAGGCAGGTAGTCCACAAGCACCAGAATCAGACAGCGGCACATTATTTGTTATAGTAGAAAAGAAATCATTTGTCATTCCCGTACTCTCCCAGCCACACTGTGAAGCTCTTCTCTCACACATTATATTTGTAGGAGAAGGACATCCATTAGGACCCGTAAATAATCTAGGAACAGACCCTGGATAAACTAAAGGATAGTGATAAGGATTTCTACATACCAATCCTTCACTTTCATTATACCCCATAATAGGTCTTCCAAAGTTAGCTCTTTCATATATTTCTTTTACTTTATCGCTGGTGTCCCACCCACTCTCACATAGTTTTATCATATCTCTAACTTCATCTTTTAAAGGTGATGGAATTAGAGGTGAATCGTCCACATCTGAAGATTTTGTTATACCTAATACATCTTTTAAGAAATCTCCACCTTCACGGCCTATAGGTGATGATGGGCTAGGGAAATTACATCTTGATGCAGGCTTGCAATCACCCCTATCAGGAATCCTTAAAGGTAGTAAATCTGTATTTCCTGAAAATCTTAAAACATTGTGTTTTACCATATACTTATCCCCCTGGCTAGGATACACGATAAGACCTGGACTCGGTGGAATAACCGAATCGCCGGGCCAGCCGCGCGCCCACACACTGAGATCTTGATTATTTAAGGCAGACGCAGGTATCATACTCATCCACTCATCATATATAGTTCCTTCTAAACCTCCAGAATAACTCTTTATATCACCGGAACTCCTAAAAGTACATACATCTTTTCCTTCCCCTGTGTTACACTCACCCTCACCCTTCTTTGATAGATAGTCACAAAGTTTATTCTGTTCATTAGAGATAAGTCCACGACAGACTCCTTCCTTGAGCTCACCAGCTCCCCCAGCACCCTCAATTAAAGGAAACCCATTCATCAAAGAATTACCATTCATTAAACTACATACAAGTATACCTAACAGGACTGCTAATAATACCATAGTTAAATTAATACCCGCAGATTTACTAGATTTACTAGATTTGGACGAAGAACTTGACTTAGCCATTTATAATGTATATATAGAAAAAAATTAAACCTTCATTAAGTATGGATAACAGTGTTTTAATTCTTCTTGACCATTATCTAGATATTTAATTTCTTGATCTTTCATTTGTCCAATAAATGAACTATGATTAACTAAGGCTATATTTGTTTCAGATCTAGATCTAATAAATTCTTTTAATTTTTGTATTCTTAAATTTAATTCATCTATAGTCTCTTCTCTATGTGACATCCATATATTGTCCTGATTGTTTTGAATATTATTAAAATTAATATGTGGATATTTAGCTACCAACACATCTTTAGAAGAACGTTTATTACAGGTATGTTTTCCTAATGGAAACTCACGAACATATTCTAAAGCTATCATTGGAACTTGTTTATCTTTAAATATCTCACAAGCTGTTTGAAGTGTTCTTTTTAATGGTGAAACAATCACTAACTCTATTGTATCTATATCTTCCCATGTTTCACCTAATTGCCTAGCCTGTTTAAATCCTTCATCAACTAACGATGTGTCTACATATTGAGGATCATAGAATGTGCTAGATCCATATTTTAGATAATTCATATTGTGTTCGGCAATACCGTGGCGAATACAATATAATGATTTAGACATTTTTAATATAAAACTAGATATATTCTTAAATACGTTAATTACTAAGATTATTTATTAAATGTTGAAATACGGGTTTATTAGATATCCCACTATTCACCTCTATTCTAGGATATATACACATTGTTTGAAGTTCTTGAATTAATAATTTCATCGCATAAGGTAAATTAATCATACATTTTGGATCATCGTTATCCGAATAATCAATTAGTCCATTATTTTCATTTATCTGAACTTGGTATCTATCTGAACGATCCATCATAGATTCTTGTAAAAATCCATTAGTTCCATGGGATAAGATACTATCGCGTTCCATTTCTCCTATACGTAGACCTCCATTATTCGCTCTACCTGCGGCTGGTTGTCTTACTAATGCTTGTAATGGACCAGTAGCTCTAGAATACATCTTATCCGCAACCATGATCTTTAATCGTTGATAATATATTGGACCCATATAGATGGATGTTTTTAATTGTTCTCCTGTTATACCCGAATATAAAACTTCATCACCCAATCCATTATAACCAAAACCTGCTAATATTTTATTATAGTCTGTTATCTTATTATTTTGAAAGGGAGTGGCGTCACCCAAATTACCAGACAATGCACAAGACTTACCTAATATCATTTCTAAAAATTGATTAATGGTCATCCGACTGGGTATAGCATGAGGATTCATTATTAGATCGGGAACTATTCCATCTTTAGTAAAAGGCATATCCTTTTCTTCTAATAGTATACCACACACCCCTTTCTGACCTGGTCTACTAGAAAATTTATCACCTACCTCAGGGATTTTATGTTTACGAATTCTAACTTTACACGTCCGTAAATGATCTTTATTTTCATAAATAATTACTTTATCTACTCTTCCAGATGTTCCAAATTTAACACTAGAACCCAAGATATCAGTTTTATTACCTTTCTTAATATATTTACCTGTGATCATATCATCTCCTGTTACATATTCACCTTCTTTTACAAATCCATTATCATCCAGTTTAGAAAATTTAGAAAGATTCTTTTTTTGTATATTTTCTAAATTATTGGGATTACCAAAACGAACAGTTTCATTATTAACTAATTCTTCAGAGTCTTCATAACTTCTAAAATAAATTGTCTGAAACATTCCTCTCTGAACAGATGTTTTATTTAATATGACAGCGTCTTCTTGATTATATCCGCTATAACTGGCGATAGCTACAATACAGTTACAACCGTAAGGTAATTTATCAACGTGAGTATATTGTTTATATCTAGTTGTTACTAGAGACTTCTGTGGATAATGATGAATATGACCAAAAGTATCAAAACGAGTATTATACGCACTAGAATACACACCTACCGCTTGTTTAGTTTGTTGACTAGAAAATACATTTCTAGGAGCTTGAGAGTGTTCTGGAAAGGGTATATTTAGCGTTAATGCGCTAAGAATTAAACTTGATTCTATTTCACAGTGAGTATAATCCTTATCTATGCTACGATAATCTTTAGCAATATAACTGTAATCACTTTCTAAACTATCAATATATTCTATAGGAGCTTGATTATTTTCTAATATTTTCATAAAATCTGGACCATTTTTTAATTCATCTAATTCTTTTTTATAATATACATTGTCAAACGGATTTACATCTTTAGAAATAGTATACATATATCCATGAGTCATGTGTGCCCAACTAGACATACAATCAGTTGAACCTGTTATTAATAGATTACTTTTATCTGATTTTAATACAAATACGGGGCGAACAATTCTGCCAGAATCACAATATATATATATTTCATTGGTTGATGTATTCCAAGAGATGGATGTAAAAATATTAATTATACTATTTAATTTTAATAATTTAAGTATTTTACATAATAACATAGGATTCTTATGGATACCTACTAAACGACCATTTAAAAATATAGCTGTATTCATATCAAAATCTTCACTAATACAATCGCGTAGTTCTATCATTTTATGATCTAATAAAGCTAAATATATACCTGTATCTTCTATATTAATCGTAACCCTAGCTATAATAGTAAGATGATTAATGATTCCTACATTAGAACCATCTGGAGATTCAGAAGGACAAACATATCCCCATTGAGAGTTATGTAGTTTTCTAGGACCAATTGTTTTAGAACCATTGGGTAGAGGATAGGCTAATCGTCTAATATGAGATAATGTACCTAATGCAGATAATCTATTTAAATCTTGAACTATACCTTTTCTAGCTGATATACCTGTTCCAAAAGAAGATCCAAATGACTTGCTAATATTATCCATAATTTTACTATCAAATATCCTCTTAAAATTTTGTGGATTAATTATGTTAGAAAAATCATGTCCTTCTTTAAAATTAAATTTATATTCATGATCTATTTTAAGAGAACAATTCCTTTGATAATTCGCCCATAATTCGCGATATAATTCTAATAGTAAAGGACCTGCTAAATCTATTCTTTTATTTGAATATGAATCTCTATCTGTTTCGGGTATAATACCCATATGAGTTAATAACAATTTCCTCACTACATAACCTAAGAAAGTATATTTCTCTTGGTATGAATTATAATGAGGAAATAAATTATTATTTAAAATATCTATCACATTTATAATATCTTTGCCTTTTGTATTCATCGCTAAAAGCCTTAATGCGTCTTTCTGCGTATATACAGGTTGAGAGTCTTTTACAGATATACTAATTAATTGATTTAATTTATGTTTAATTTTTTCTGAATCATTATTACGAATAATTAAAGATAATATTGACTTATCTGACTCTACTCCTAAAGCTCTAAATAATATCATTAGAGGAATTTTTATATCAAAACCTAAGATTCTGACTAATATTCTTTTTACTTTATATATATCGCTTGTATTTATTTTTGTTTCTTCTAAAGTAATCATATTTGTTCTAGATGATTGGAAACCTTCTTTAGATACACTCTTTATATTTGCTTGTAAGATTACACCGTCGTCAGGAGATTTATTAATATATACAATATTGTTAACTTTAATCTCTTGTGATATAATTACTTTTTCTTTACCATTAATGATAAAGTAACCACCTTGATCATAAGGACATTCACCTAGTTCACTTAATTTTACTTCATCTAGACCTCTTAATATACATCTCTTAGAATGTATCATTATAGGGATAGAACCTATATTAACTTTATCAAAATTTAAAATAGTAATAGCCCCTGTTGTATTATCTTTATATTTAACTGCGATATTACAAAATATAGCAGATTTATAAGTATAGTTTTTTAGTCTAGCTATATTAGGATACATATATTTAGTATTTCCATCATTATATTCTGTAGGAGATGATACATATATTGATTCTTTTGTATCATCTATACTACCATCCTCTTTTAATATCTCTCCAAAATATATTTCTATCTCATATCTATATTCAGAAGCATCTGTATTAAGAGATTCTTTGTATATACGTAGAGGATTACCACGTTTAATTATATGTTGTATACCATTAACCTTTGAATAAATAAATTCATTATATGAATCTATCTGATGTTGCGACTTATAATAAGGATTATCTCTAAAATATGTATCTATAATAGTCCATTTATCTAGTTTAAAATCGGTAGAATCAGTGATATCTGTACTCATTTATTATACCATAATCATATATTTTTAAATTGATAAACACATTTAAAAGTTTAATCTATGATTTATAAAATCTTAGTTTATATATGGTAAAAAATCAATTATTTCGTGTTTTACCCGATCTAATTATAATAAATAAAGTATTAGAAACATTTGGTCTTACATCTCTAGATGATACAAAATGCATTAGCAAAGAAACTATTAAAGAAAATGATACAGTTGCTAAACTAAATCAACTAAAAGAAACATTAAGGAAGTATTATTTGCCCTGTAAAACTCTATATATACAAGACATAAATGAAAAGAGGTGTATTGTTATATTAAGACAGTTTATTAAAGTCCATGGATATACATTATTTTCCAGGGAACGGCATCTAAAAGGTAGAAAGATTATAGTATATCGGATTATAGAAGATGATAAACATAATATTAAAGAAAAAGAAAAGGATAAAAAACCTATAGTTATAAGTTTTAGTTAATAACACGGTTTAAAAGATCTTCTATGACCTTCTATTGGACCATATTTTTTAATTGATTCCATGTGAATTTTAGTTCCATAACCTTTGTTTTTTTGTAAAGCATATCTTTCTAATTCTGGTCTATCTTTTACTAGTTGATAGATGTAATTATCTCTATGGGTCTTAGCTAATATAGATGCGGCAGCAATACTTTTATAAGTGTTATCACCACTTATGATACATTCATGATCAATATTCTCTAAATTCTCATCTGTATATATCTTAAAATGATTTCCATCGACTAAGATAGTATCAATCGTTGTATTATTTCTAATATCATCTATACACATATGCATACCCTTCATAGTGGCTTGTAATATATTAGTTTTGTCTATCTCTTCGTTTGATATAAATTTAACAGAATAAGATATAGCATTTCTTTCTATATAATCTTTTAATATGAACCTTTTCTTTTCACTTACTTTTTTTGAATCTTTTATTATAGGAGGCTCTTTATCATTATATAAAGGATCTTCTTTAGGCCAGATAACCGCCGCTACACACACAGGTCCAAATAAACATCCTCTTCCTGCTTCATCTATACCTACTTCAATTTTAGATTCGTGTAAATATTGTTTCAACATTTATCTATACTATTATATGGATATTGATAAATCTTTATATATGGCTGATTTTCTAAAATTAAGAGAAGAATTAGGAAAGGTTGAAAGACACAAAGTCAAAGATGTATTATTTAGCAATCTATATGATGAAATGAATCTTAAAGAACACAATGTTGAAGTTATACAATCATTAGGTATAGATAATCTAGAAGAACCTATGGAAAGTAAGAGTATATTATTAAATGATTCAAAAGATTCATCTATAATTCCTAAAGTCTTACCGGAACTATTTCCAGATTTACCTGATGAATCAAGTGAACAATCTATTCCTGAAGTAAAAATAGTTAAAATAGAAAAAGATGAAAATCCAGATAAGATTGTAGAAAAAGAATTAAAACAAATAATAATAGATCCCAAGTATGTAGCTAAAGATAATTAATAGATACCTTAAGTATAATATCTTATATATGTATCTTAATTCGTATATTTTCTATAATTATAATCTTTAAAATATACATAATGGATATCATTGAAAATTATGTAGAACCTGAATCTGAAGAAGATATATCTTTAGTTTATTTAGCCAAACCTGTATATGGTGGATGGGTAACTTTTACAGTTCATCTAGCCAAACAATTCAATTATAGATTATATAAGGTTGGTAAAAGAACAGAAAAAAGATTAAGACCTTACGGATATGGAATTGATTATCAGAATGTTTCATTAGAAGATCTCTTAAAGTTGCCTAATTTATTAATTACAGCTATTGATAAACATTATTGGCCTATTTTACAACATCTCCCATTAAATACAAAGATTGTTATTCATGATCCAACAGAACTTAAAACTAGTAAAACTAACCCTAATCCTTTGGTACAAGAAAAAGAACTCTTAAAACAGTTTAAAGTATACACTATCAGAGAAACCGTACAAAAATATTTGTTAGATAAGTTTAACATTCAATCTATCTTTAAAGTTCACCCTTTTTATCAATATCATTGTGAAAAGGAAGGATATAAATGTCATGCTGTGACTATTTCTAGGATAGATTTTGATAAAAATACAGATATAATCTTAAAAGCAAACAAGCTTATAAAAGATCCTAAAAAAAGAGTTCATATTTTTGGTGCTGAAAATAGGTTATATGTTCATCATAAATTAGGTGAGCTAGATTTTTATAATTACTGGAAAGGGAAATTTGAGAAAGACTATCCGTTGACCTATCAAAATAAAGATATCTTAAAGAATTCCCATTATGTAGTTGATATGTCGACAATCAAAAATGATGGGGGAGGTAGTCAATATACCTTTTTAGAAGCGATTTATCAGGGGTGTGTATTGGTCTTACAAAGAGAATGGATAAAGCACGGTTCAATATTTAAAGAAGGTATTAATTGTTTAGCGGTGGATACACCAGAAGAATTAGCAAAAGTATTGTCCGAACCTATAGATATAACTAATCTAGTTAAAGAAAGTAAAAAACTATTAAATCCACATATTCAGGTTAGGTGGTAGATTTAATCTACTCTATATATATATGAGTAAATTTACTAAAGTGAATGTATCTGGTGACGGTTCTTGCTACTTTCATGCCGTATCTGGTTTCTTAGAAATGGAGAAATTAGTCAAAAATAAGAAAACTTATTATAAAAAAGGTAATTCAAAAGATTTAAGAAAAAAAGTTGTGAATTGGTTACGAAATCACACTAATTTTAGATATGATAATGGTTTAACGATTAAAGATGATATAGAAGATGAATTACAAAATAATCCAAATCTAAACTCTGTATCAGATTATTTACAATATATGTCTAAAGAATCATCTTATGCTGGTCAGATAGAAATAACCGCAACTGCAAATTTATTAAATCGTAGTATTCGCGTCTATATCATTAAAAATGGGCAATATCATAATGTAGGACTAGGATATAAAATAAAAAATTCAAAAAAAGAGGATATTACTTTATTTCATAACATGAAACCAGGAAGATCCAAAGGAGATCATTTTGAGATATTATTTCCTACAAGTAAAGGAAAAGTTGTAACAAAAACAATGTATGACAAATTTAAATCAAATATAAGAAAGAATCATAAAACTAAAAATAGAAGAAAAGGAAACAAACAACCCAAGAAGAGAAAACAAACCAAGAAGAGAAAACAAACCAAGAAGAGAAAACAAACAAGACGTAGAAGTGGGCGTCCTTAAATTAAAATCTAAGAATAAATATAATATGAATGGGAAAAGTCTAGAAGAAAGTACTAGATATTCTAAGAATACTAGACAGCGTAAGA
>CERI01100321.1_pt1 | contig 11707 bp, 8 predicted proteins | sample 350261 | NCBI WGS metagenome assembly CERI01 (sample SAMEA2620979, study PRJEB7988) | marine metagenome | isolation source: saline water (ENVO:00002010), including
TTATTTGACGCATAAAAACATGTTATAAAACATTACTTTTTTTTATAAATAATAATCATTATCAAGTATGAAACCTAAAAGTTTAGAAATCTTTATTCCAGGACCAGCAGGAAGGCTGGAGGCTAAATATTATAAAAATCCCAAATTTGGATCTCCTGTTGCAATTGTTCTTCATCCTCATCCTCAATATGGAGGAACGATGAACAATAAGATAGTGCAGTTGATGTATAATATTTTTTTGGAGAATGGTTTTTCAGTTATAAAAGTTAATTTTAGAGGCGTTGGGAAAAGTGATGGAGTATTTGATAATGGTCAAGGTGAACTTTCTGATGCTGCAGCAGCTTTAGATTGGATTGAAAGACAAAATTTAGATTATAGTCAATGCTGGGTTTCAGGTTTTTCCTTTGGCTCTTTAATTTGTATGCAGTTAATTATGAGAAGACCCGAGGTAAATAATTTTATAGCTGTCTCGCCACAACCTAATGTGTATGATTTTTCTTTTTTAGCCCCATGCCCAACCTCCGGACAAATTATTTATAGTGAAAATGATGAGTTGGTCACCAGGGAGAGTATTGATGAATTAGATAATAGAATTAAAAGTCAAAAAGGTGTTGAAGTTCTTTTTTCTAAAGTTAAAAATTCTAATCATTTTTTTAAAAGTAAAGAAAAAGAATTAACTTTAGAAATAGAAAAATATTTAAAAGAAAAAACATCTTTAATTTAATTTTCAACTAATTCTCCCCCTGTGCACGGCTTTATACATCCAGTAGTATTTGGGAATGAAATTGGAAGATTTTGAATTGATCTTATTGAAAGAAAAGCAAACGCCTGAGATTCCACGAAGTCTCCATCAATTCCAAAATTGTCAATTAATTTAATATTTGCTTTTTGTGGAAGTTTTTTTTTAATCTTTCTAAGTAAAATTTTATTTTTTCTTCCTCCGCCACAAACTAAAATGTTTTGTATTTCCTGATTTAAGTTTGATAGAGATGTCATCAATTCTTCTCCAATTATACTTGCTGTAAAATCTGTTAGTGTGGCAGCCCCATCTTCTAATGATAGACCTCTAGCAAATGAAACATCAAAGTCATTTACATCTAATGATAATTTTTCTTTATTAATTCTATTAGCATAAAGTTCTTGGGCTTGTTCATAAATTATATCATTTTTTTTTCCGGTTAAAGCTAAGTTGCCATCTTTATCAAATTTTTTTGTTGAATTTTTTCTCACCCAATTATCTATTAAACAGTTACCGGGTCCAATATCTTTGCTAAAAAAATCTAATGAATTTATAGGTTTTCTTATAATACTTATGTTCGAAATTCCACCAATATTCAATATACAAACTGGTAATTTAATTTTATTTTGAGATACTATTAACTGGTGAAACAAAGGAGCTAAGGGCGCTCCTTCACCTCCATTTAATATATCGTTTTTTCTAAAATTATAAATTATTTTTTTTTTTGTAAGTTGATTTAACAATTTTCCATCGCCAAGCTGAGTTGAATTTTTTTCTTTTGCGTTATGATAGATTGTCTGACCATGAAAACCTACTAGGAAGTCATTGCTGTGTACTTCAAACTCTTTGATAACTTTTGCATGAAAAAGAGTTATTTTTTTCTCAAGATTTGTGAGCTCATCTGAAAACTTTTTTAAATCATTTAAATTAATGATATTTTCTTTTAAACTATGAATTTCCTTGTAAATTTCAATATCATATTCAAAATATTTGTCTTTAATAACCTCATATTCATTTAGGCCATTAGAAGTTATTAAAGAAGCATCAACACCATCTCCTGAAGTTCCGCTCATAAGGCCTAAAGAAGTATATTTTTTTTGCATATTTTTATTTATTTATAACAATTTTTGTATAATAGTGGATCTAACTATTTACGCTATGAAAAATAAATTTTTAACAGAGTTGAATTCTCGTGGATATTTAAATCAATGCACCGATTTAGATAAATTAGATGAAATTTGCGATAGAGAAGCTATCACGGCTTATATAGGTTTTGATTGCACAGCAAGTAGCCTTCATGTTGGGAGTTTATTACAAATAATGATTCTTAAATTAATGCAAAAATATGGGCATCGCCCAATAGTTCTTTTAGGTGGGGGGACAACATTAATTGGTGATCCATCAGGTAAAGACTCGACCAGAAAAATCTTAGACCAAAAATCAATTTCAAATAACATTCAAAATATAAAGAAAGTTTTCAACAAAATATTAGATACATCTAACAATGATACAAAACCATTATTTGTAGATAATTCTGATTGGTTAACAAAACTAAATTACATACAATTTTTAAGAGATGTAGGAACTCATTTTACAATTAATAAAATGCTAACTTTTGACAGTGTAAAATTAAGATTAGAAAGAGAACAATCTTTAAGCTACATGGAATTTAATTATATGATCTTGCAAGCTTACGATTTTTATCAATTGTTTAAAAATAATAATTGTATCTTGCAAATAGGAGGATCTGATCAATGGGGTAATATTATAAATGGAGTTGAATTAATAAGAAGAATGCTAAAAAAAGATTCTTACGGTTTAACCTCTCCATTAATTACATTAGCTTCTGGAGCTAAAATGGGAAAAACAGAAAAAGGAGCAATTTGGTTGAATGAAGAATTATTATCTCCGTACGAATATTGGCAATTTTGGAGAAACACAGATGATCGAGATGTAAAAAGATTCTTAAATTTTTTTACTGAAATAAGTCCTAAAGAAATCGACAATATCGTTGCTAAAGACAAAAACATAAATAATTTAAAAATACTATTAGCAAATGAAGCAACTAAAATTCTACACGGAGAAACTGCTTCTAAGAAAGCAGAACAAACTGCGAAAGAAACATTTGAAGGGGGTGGTGTAGGATTAAATCTTCCAGAAATCAAAATTGAGTCTGATGAAATAAAAAATGGAATTAATTTTCTAAATTTTTTATCACAAAATAAAATTTTATCATCAAAAAGTGAAGCGAGAAGAGTAATTGCTAATAAAGGGTTAAAAATTAATAATATTGTTGTTTCTGACGAAAATAAGATACTTCAGTTAAAAGATTTTGATAAAAACATCTTAAAAATTTCTTACGGAAAAAAGAAGCACTACATAATAAAAATTATTTAGACTTTTTATCTCTTTCAATAATTTTTTGAATAAACCTCGGTGTAATTGTTTTAATTGGATTAATAGTTGTTTTAATTTTTCCGGTCGGTCCTTTCATTTTAAAGCTTATTCCAAAAAGTCCTTCACCCACTTCTTTGGGGATGACTATATCGCCAAGTACAGGTATCTTGGAAATTAATTTATTTAAACTTTTTGCTGGCACTAAAGTACCTCTTAAACTAGTTAAACCAGCTTGATCTTGATAACCATCCATTAAAACAGAAATACTTGGTCCTAAAGCGAGTATTTCATCTATTTTTAAAAAACCTTTTTTATTATTCATATCTATTTTTAAAATATCAAATGATAAACCTTCGCCTTCTGCTAAATCTGCTAACCCGCCTAGGTCAGCGAGAGATAGTAATTTTATAACTCCAGGTGCATTTACTATTTTAAAGTTTTCAATTTTGAGTTTTGAATAAGAATTTTCGCCATCAATAATAGACGTATATAACAATTTTCCATCAGCAAGACCTTTAAAAAAATTATACTCTGTTAAAAGCGGTTTTGGTAAATCAGAGTAAACTTCTAGATATTTTTTATTATTTTTTTTATCGTTTTTCATAGATATATCTAGAAAATTATTATTACCAAAATCTCCTTTTGATGAGATTTTTATGAACTTTCCTTTTTCAATTATGCCTATTAATTTAAAATTTTTAAGATTTTCAGATAACGGTGCTATAATATTATTAAAATCTATTATAATTTCTTTATTAATGTTTGAAAAATAATTTATTTTATTTTTTTTATTAATGATTTTGGGTAAATTGGAGGCATCAAATTTAGATCCTTTTACTATAATTTTATTTCCAAGAGTGATATCAAAATCATTATTCGTTTTTCCATTAATTTTTGTTTTCACGGAAATTTTTTTAAATGAGATAAATTTATTTTTCTTTAATTTTAAATCTGTAATGATTATAGAATTATTTTTTTCTTTTAAATGAAATTTTTCAATCTTAATATCATTTTTTTTTTTTTCTAAATTAATGGAAAGATCAGCAATAAGATTTTTTGGTTTTTGATAGTTAATTATATCTATATTAATATCTCGATTATATTCACTATCGAGAGTGAAATTAAACTTATCTTTTTCAAATTTATTATTTAATTTATATGACAAAAAATTTTCATCATTTATTGAGTATTTTCCTGAAATAATTACATTATTACTTTTTGAATTAAAATTTGATGTAATTTCTGAATTTATTAAAGATAATTCACTAAAATTTTTTTGTAAAAGAAAATTATCTTTAAATTTTTTAAAATTGAAATTTGCTTTAAGTATTTTTCCATTATTTTTAACGATAAAATTTTTGACTTTATAAGTTTTATCAAAATTAATTGATATACTATTATTTAATTCTGCTTCCAGATTACTAATATCTTGAATTAATTTAAAGTCCTCAAGTAAATTATCATATTTTAAAAAATCATTTTCTTTAAATCTTATTTTTGAAATAAAATTAGATTTTAATGAAATTTCTTTATTTATATTTAATTTTACATCACCATCTTGAATTGATGCACCTTCTAGTTCACCGAAAATATTTTTTATTAAAATATCTGTTTTATCCCCAAAAAAACTAAAGTTTGTTTTTTTTAAAATAATATCATCTACAACTTCAATATATAAATTTGAAACTTTTCCTTTAGCTATAAAGTTCTTAAGTTGATAATTTTTATCTATGAAGATCTCAAATTTTGAATTTAATTTTCCTCGCTTGATCTTATTATCAATTATACTTTTAAAATTAGATGGCTTTATAACTGAAGACAGTTTTTTTAACTGATTAATATCTATTTCCTTCAAGTCTATGAAAATTTTTTGTATTTTCGGTTTTGATTTTATTAATGATGAGAAATCCATGTAAACTTTTATATTTTTGGTAGGAATATCAATTTTTCTATAATTTATAATTGGCTCTGCTGCTTCCAAAAATAAGCTTATTTCTTTAATATCAAATTTAAATTTGATATCATTTAATTTTAAATCTACATTGTTATCTGTTTGATAAATTTTTTTTGCAATAATATTGCTAAATTTACTCGTCTCTAAGCCTATTGTAGTCAATACAATTATTAACGTGATTAAAGTGATTAATATTGAAAAAAAAAAAATTGATAAAACTTTTTTCATTATCTAATTTTAATTCCTTCCTCAATAAACTGATCGATATTTCCATCTAATACACTAGTCGGGTTTGTGCATTCGACTTTATTTCTTAAATCTTTTACTAGTTGGTACGGTTGTAAGACATATGATCTAATTTGATGACCCCAGCCTATATCTGTTTTAGCATTAATTTCTTTTTGATTTTCTTCCTCTTTTTTTTGCATTTCATATTCATAAAGCCTAGCTTTTAGCATTTTAAAACAAGTTTCTTTATTTTTATGTTGTGACCTCTGATTTTGACACTGAACTACTATTTTAGTTGGTAAATGTGTAATTCTAACAGCGCTATCAGTTGTATTTACATGTTGTCCTCCTGCGCCACTAGACCTAAAGGTATCTATTCTTAAATCTTTTTCATCTATTTTTATATTCATATCATCGTCTACAGCTGGATACACCCAAACACTTGCGAAACTTGTGTGTCGTCTAGCGCCGCTGTCAAATGGAGAAATTCGCACCAATCTATGTACACCTGACTCTGATCTCATCAAACCATATAAATAATCTCCATCAACTTTAATTGTTGATGATTTTATGCCCGCCTCTTCACCTTTATGTTCGCTTATTATTTCATATTTATATTTTTTTTTGTCAAACCATTTCATATACATTCTTCTTAACATATCTGCCCAATCTTGACTTTCAGTACCTCCAGCGCCTGCATGTATTTCAAGGTAAATATTATAATCATCATTCTCTCCAGATAAAAAACAATTTATTTCAATTTTTTTTATAGCTTCGTGAATTTGATCGATTTTAAGAATGCAATCTTCAATTATTTCCTCATTCTTTTCTTGAGATGCTAAATTAAATAAGTCTTTAATATTATTTACTTCATTCAGTAATTTTTTATATGAGGATAAAATGATTTCAAAAATTTTTTTTTGTTTTACTGTCTTTTTTACAAGCTCTTTATCTTTCCAGAAATTTTCTTGTAAAAGTGTTCTTTCTAACTCTTTTAATTTTAATTCAACCTTATTCTTATCAAAGATACCCCCTGATATTATTCAAGTTTTTTTCAGTAGTTAGTAATTTATTTTCGAAATTTTGCATTAATAAAATTGTCTAAACTTAACTATATTATCATGATCATTAATTGATATTAAATTGTTATTATTTATATTGTTAATATCTTTTATCTTAAGAGCTTCAATAATAGTATTTTTGTCACCTAAAGAAGACTTTAATCCAGTATCATAATTTAAAGAGGTTAAATAAATATTTTCTGGTATTTTAAAATCATCAAAATCTTCTTCAAAAAGGGCATTTTCGACAAAATTTTTAAAAACAGGTAAAGCTGCTTTTGAACCTGTTTCATACTTTCCTAAGCTTTTAGGATTATCAAATCCTATATATACACCTATTACCAAATTAGATGAAAAACCAATAAACCACGCATCAAAGTTATCATTTGTAGTTCCTGTTTTTCCAGCTAAGGGAACATTGAGTGATTTTAATTTTTTTGCTGTACCCCTTTCTACTGCGCCACTTAATATTGTTACCATCTGATAAGCAGTCTCTTCACTAAATACACGCTCATTCGTATTTTTTATTTTTGGAAATTTTTCTGGTCTGTCTATGAATTTATCACAACCCACGCATTTTCTATTTTTAACTTGAAAAATTGTTTTACCTCTTCTGTCCTGAATTCTAGAGATTAAAGTAGGATTAATTTTTTTGCCTCCATTAGCAAAAGATGCGTATGCTGAAGTTAAATTAATTAAACTTGTTTCTGCTGCACCAAGTGAAACAGAGAGTAATTCAGGAATTTCATCGTACACATTTAATTTTTTAGATAAATCTAAGATTTTTTCTAAACCTAATATTTTAGCAATCCTAACTGTCATAAGATTTCTTGAATATTCAATTCCTTTTCTAAATGTTGTTGGTCCATAAAATTTTTTTCCATAATTTTCTGGTTTCCAATTCTTTAGTCCAACTCCTTGGCTTTCAACGAAAGGAGCGTCTAGTATTATTGAGTTTGGTGCAAAACCGTTTTCTAACGCCGCTGCATAAACAATTGGTTTAAATGCGGATCCTGGTTGTCTTTTTGCCTGAGTTGCTCTATTAAATTCACTAGACTTAAAATTGAATCCTCCTGCCAAAGCTTTAATATCTCCAGTAAAAGGATCTAACACAACTATTCCTCCATTTACTTTTGGATATTGTTTTAAAGTCCAAAGATTTTTTTCTTTTTTAACAAAAATAATGTCACCAATATTATATTTATCAAAGATAAATTTATTTTTAGGTATTGTCCATTTGACATTTTTAATTGTTAAAAATCCTTTAACAGAATTCTTTTTATTAATTGTCTTAAAATTAATTTGAGAATTATTAAGCTGAATAATTTCTGCAAACTCCCAATTAAGAGTTGGGTCTAATTTAAATTGATTTAATTTTTTTTCCCAATTTTTATTTTTAATTTTATTAGTTATAACGCCTCTCCAACCATGCCTTCTATCATATTCTTCAATACCTTTTCTTAGAGATTTTATAGCTTGAATTTGATAATTTATATCTAGTGGCGTTCTAATACTAAGTCCTTGAGAGTATAGCTTTTCAAATCCATAATTTTCATTAACAGATCTTCTCACTTCTTCTGTATAAGAATTTGCTTCATTAACTATTTCAATTTTTCTTTTCTTTAAATTTATTTTAGATTTTTTTAACTTTGTGAATTGTTTTTTTGAAATAAAATTATTTTCCTCTAAGTTTTTCAGAACTAAATTTCTTCTAAATTCAGCTACATCTGGATAACGATATGGATTATATTTACTAGGTGCTTTTGGGAGTGCAGCAAGAAGTGCAGCGTCAGAGTAATTTAATTCTTTTATTGATTTATCAAAATACTCCAGACTAGCTGCCGCAATTCCATACGTTCCTTGACCTAAATATATCTGATTTAAATATAATTCTAGAATTCTTTCTTTCGTATAAGCTCTTTCGATTCTAAACGCGAGTATAGCTTCTTTTATTTTTCGTTTCATTGAAACTTCATTGGTAAGGAGAAAGTTTTTTGCTACCTGTTGTGTAATTGTAGATGCTCCCTCTAATCTTTTGCTTTGAGAAATATTTTTTAAATTTTTAAAAATGGCCCTTAAAATCCCTTTTGGATCAACGCCTGGATGATTAAAAAAATTTTTATCCTCAGCAGAAAGAAAAGAATTAACAACTTTTATTGGAATCGACTCATATGGAACAAATAATCTTTTTTGAAGCGCATATTCAGCTATAAGCTTACCATCTTGAGAATACACTCTACTAGATATTGGAGGTTGATAATTTGATAATTTTTTATAATCAGGTAACCCTATAGAAAAATACCACAATGTGGAAAGGGTAAAAAATAAAGATACAATAAAAAATATTATTACAAATTTTATTGAAAAATTGAGAAAATTTAACATAAGTGTATCTTATTAATAAAAAATTTGACTTTCTTTAGGCATTGTAAATTTAAATGAGTGTATTTGTTCATAAAATCGTATAAAAAGAAACTATGACAATTTTAAAATTCACAGATTTCAGTAAAATAAAAGGAATTCTATCAAAATGGAAAAAAATTTATATATTGATGCTTCGCATCCTAACGAGACACGTATTGTTCTTAAATCAACAAATTCAATTGAAGAATATGAATTTGAAGATAAAAACAATTTAAATTTTAAAAATAATATTTATCTCGCTACAGTTAGTAGGGTTGAACCTTCTCTTCAGGCAGCTTTTGTAAATTTTGGAAGGGATAGACACGGTTTTTTAGCATTTAATGATATTCAATCTGACTACTATCAACTACCTTCTGAAGATAAGGAAAAAATAAGAATTGCTGAAGAAAAAATCAGAGAAGACCTCAAGGATAAAGCTCAAGAAATTTCTGGAGAAAACTCTCTTGATGAAACGTCTGTAAATTTAAATGAAGATAATAAGGTTGAGAATTCAAATAATAAAGATGTTGACAATAAAAAGAATAATTACAGGGAAGAAGTAAAATCATCCTTTGGTATTAAACGTTATAAGATTCAAGAAGTTATAAAACCCGGCCAAGTAATTTTAATACAAGTCATTAAAGAAGAAAGAGGGCAAAAAGGTGCTGCACTCACCACTTTTATCTCTTTAGCTGGAAAATACATGGTTTTAATGCCCAACACAGCAAAAGGTGGTGGAATTTCAAGAAAAATTTTTAATTCCTCGGATCGACAAAAAATAAGAAACATTTTGAATGAGATTAATATTCCAAAAAGTATGGGAGTGATAGTACGTACTGCTGGATCTAACAAAACAAAAAATGAAATAGAAAAAGATTTTCAAAATACTTTAAAAACGTGGGAAGAAATAAGAGATAAAGCTCTAGACTCTAATGCTCCATCTTTAGTTTATGAGGAAGGTGATATTATTAAAAGAACATTAAGAGATACTTACGATAATGATACTAAATATGTTTATATAGAAGGTAACGAGGCTTATCAAAAAGCTAAAAAATTTATGAAAGAATTAATGCCTAAGAATGTTAAGAATGTTAAAAAATATAGAGGAAAAATACCACTCTTTCATGACGCTAATATTGAAAAAGAATTAAATAACATTTTTGAACCTACTGTAAAATTAAGATCTGGTGGATACTTAGTTATAAACCCAACTGAGGCACTCGTATCAATTGATATTAACTCCGGACAATCTACCAAACAGATAAATATTGAAAAAACTGCTTTGAATACAAATTTAGAAGCAGCTGAAGAAATAGCACATCAAATTAAATTAAGAGATTTGTCTGGTTTAATTGTAATCGATTTTATTGATATGATGAGCTACTTTAATAGACGATTAGTTGAAAAAAGAATGAGAGAAAGTATTAGAAGAGATAGAGCGAGAATTCAAATTGGTAAGATTAGTAATTTTGGCTTACTTGAAATGACCCGTCAAAGACTACGTGAAGGATCAATCAAATGGGAAACTCAGCTTTCATTAAGTTCATTCTCTCAAAAAATTATAAAAAAAATTCAACATTTGGCTTTTACAGAAAAAGTTAAAATTATTAAATCTTATGTACCAGTTAAAGTTAAATTGTTTATTGAAATAAATTTATTAGAAGAATTAAAATACTTTCAAAAAAAATACTCATTTAAAATAGAAATATTGTCAGATGAAAATTTAATTATTCCTGAATATAAAATTGAATTATTAAATAAAGCCAAAAAACTTATAAATACTATAGAAAACATAAATCACATTAGTAAAGTGAAAATAGAAAAAAAAGTAAAATTAAAAGAAAAAAAAAGTTTAAGAAAAACAAAAAAAATTACAAAAGCTACGAAAACTAAAAAAAAATTGAGAACTCTTTGGGTGAGACGTAAAAAAAAATTAAATTAACCCTTTTTTTGGAGAGCTAGGGGTCGCAAAATAATTTTTTTGCATTCTTCCTGCTAAATATGAATTTCTTCCAGAGATCACTGCGTCTTTAAAAGCTTGTGCCATTAAAATTGATTTTTTTGCATTAGCTATTGCACTATTTACTAAAACCGCATCACAACCTAATTCCATTGCTATAGTTGCATCTGATGCTGTTCCAATTCCTGCGTCTACTATTACGGGAACCTTAGATTGTTTGATTATAAGGGAAATATTAGTCTTATTTTGTAAACCTAAACCAGAACCAATTGGTGAAGCCAATGGCATAATTGCTGAAGCACCACTATCTTCTAATTTTTTAGCCAACAACGGATCATCAGTGCAATAAACCATTACTTTGAAACCTTCTCTTTCAAGAATTTTTGTTGATTTAATTGTTTCAATCATATCTGGGTATAAAGTTTTTTTATCACCCAAAACTTCTAACTTAACTAATTTCCACCCACCCATTTCCCGAGCCAATCTTAAAGTTCTAAGAGCTTGCTCTGAATTAAAACACCCTGCGGTATTAGGTAAAAAAGTTATTTTTTTTGGATTTAGATAATCTGTCAATATTGGTTTTTTTTTGTCTAATATATTTACTCTCCTAACTGCTACTGTAACCATATTAGCACCAGAGGCTTCCACTGCTTTAGCTGTTTCAGCAAAGCTTTTATATTTACCTGTGCCTACTATTAATCGTGACTTAAGGTTTGTATTCGCAATTTTTAAAATATCTTTTTTCAATTTACCCACCACCAATAAAATGTACAATTTCTATCTTGTCATCATTTTTTAAGTATTTTTTTCTGTAATTTGCTTTTTGAATTATTGAGCCATTATATTCAATTGCAATTTTTTTATTTGATAATTTATATTTTTTTAGCAGATCAAATATTGAAAAGTTAGATTTAATTGTAATTTTTTTTCCATTTAATTGTATTTTTGCCATAATTAAGTTAATC
>CERI01012340.1_pt1 | contig 11701 bp, 12 predicted proteins | sample 350261 | NCBI WGS metagenome assembly CERI01 (sample SAMEA2620979, study PRJEB7988) | marine metagenome | isolation source: saline water (ENVO:00002010), including
AATGATCTAAGGATAATTCACCACCGCCATAGAAAACAAGGGTAAAAAGTAAAAACAATCAATAATAATGCTCCTTATTTTACAATATTAATTCTTTAATGATTATTGTCATTACAATAAAGGTAATATAGATGATTAATATACATTATTTATTGCAAAATTGAACTATTTTATTATAAGCTAGATCAAAACCCTCTAAAGAGTAGCTATCTTTAGCATACCTACCATATTTATTAATGGCATATATTTCAAGAAAATTATTTTTTTTGATTTCTTTAATAATATCCAAATCCTGATTCATATTATAGGCCCAAGCTAAATTTTCAAAAGTAAATATATTAAATTTCTTATTTTTTAGAGATATCTCTACTTCTGAACTTTTTTTATACATAAAGCCAGATGATATTGTTATTTCTGGATTGCTATTTTCAATATTTTTTACTAAAAAATAAGGATTGTTTCTTTCTCTATAATTTCCCTGACTATCTTGTGGCACGGAGTATATATAGCAAATTTTGCTATTTTCTTTCTCATCAACATAAAAATGCCAATTTTTGAAAGATTCACTACTATCATCATCAGCAATTGCTGTTTTGTTAAATGCTAATGACATAATGAATATGATGATAATTAATTTTATAATTTTTATTGTATTGTTCATTTTTCAATGATAATTGCTATTATTTATGAGATGCTGTTTCTATGATTTTTAACAAAGAGTTTATGGTTAATAATTCTGATGTTAATATTCCATTTTTGGCATTCGGACCATATACTATATTAAATGGTATAGCATATCGATTATATTTTACCATAAAATCCAATAATTCTTGATTTGTTTTGGTCATATCTCCTTGCATTGCAATAATTTCTCCTGATTTTATTCTATCTGTAATTTCTTTTTTATTTAAAACGGTAAATTTATTTACTTTACAAGTGATGCACCAATCGGCCGTTATATCTATTAATATAATTTTATCCTGATTAACATATTCTTCTATCATATTTTCATCGAACTTAATCCACAACTTTTTATAATTATGTTCATTATATTCTATTTCATTATGAATTTTAATGGGTAAAAACAGCGTTATGATACAGGTGGTTAATAATATTAGTAGTCGTTTTAGATAACTGATTTTATTTTTACTTATTTTAAGGAATGCTAATATAGTAATTAGTAATAACATGATTAGCATCGATGAACTAAAGCCAATATTATTTATTATTATATAAATAATCCATATTAATGTTGCTATAAGTAATCCGCACATAATATGCTTTATATTGGCTGTCCACGAACCAGATTTGGGTAATAATTTTATAGAATTTGGAAATAATATAAGCGCAAAATAGGGAAAGGAAAAGCCAATAGATATAGCAAAGAATATAATTATAATATTCGATATATCTTGCGTTAATGCAAAAGATATAGATGTACCAAGGAATGGAGCAGAGCATGGTGTAGCTAGTAATACTGCTAATATACCTGAAAGAAAATTAGCTATAAATATGTTTCTTTCTCTTTCTTGTCTTGTAATTTTTTTATTAAGGCTGGAAGTTAAATTTAGATTGAAATTAATGTCAAAATTACCTGATAAATTGGCTATGAATATGGTTAAAATTATTGATATGGCTATTAGAAAATATGGGTTTTGAAATTGCAAACCCCAGCCGAATGAATTACCAATCTCTCTCAATGATATTGTAAATAAGGCAAGTATTAGAAAAGTAAAAATTATACCTAAAATAGTTGCAAAATATATTTTTCTTACCCTTGATTTTTTTAGGTTTCTATATTTGATAATTGATATTAATTTTACTGATAATACAGGCAATACGCAGGGCATAATATTTAGAATAAGACCCCCTATAAAAGCAAAAATAATAATTTTTAAAAAATGTTTATAGTTGGTTATACCTACAATATCATTGGAAAATTTTTGCATCTTTGATAATGACCTGTGATCGACATCATTCTTTTTGATTACTATTGAAAATCTGTCTTTTGCTGGAATGCACATTTTATTACATATGCCATAGTTAATTTCTAAATTTATTTCAACATCTTTATTTTTTTCTATAACTTTTAATTTGATAGGAATGATAACTTCATTTTCATATATGTTATAATAATGTGCATCATCACCAAATTGTTCAGAATTCTTTTTTGATTTTGGCCATAACACATTATAATCGTAAATATTAATGTTATCTGATCCTGTAAAATTAAATTTAGGTTCTGGATAGAAATTATTTTTGTCCGGGGAATATATATACCAATCCTTGTTTATTTTAAAATGAATGCCCAAGATTATGTTGTTATCTTGGTCAAAAGTTGATAGAATAGATATTTTAGCTGACTGGGTACTATTGGGATAAAACTTTGTACTGGCTGCTTTTAAGTTAAGTGATAATAATAGTAAGATGGTAAAAATTATTTTTCTTACTTGCATAAATTTTATTTTATTGCTTAAATATTTTATAAGAATATTTTTTATTATTTAGATCTAAAATTACTATTAGATATCTAATAATTTATAATCTTAATAATAAAATAATAAGGAAAAATTATATATCAAATCATTTAATAGTTAGAAATAATTTTATAATAATATGTCACAGGCTTCTGTAATTAACTATTCAAATAAAGTTTCTTGTAACGGTGATGATTTATCATCAAAACATCCATTAATATATTTAGATATTAAAAATAAGAATCAGGTAAAATGTCCTTATTGTGGAAAAATATTTGTAAATAAAAAAGTAAAATAATGAGTAATATTGCTATTATTGGTCTTCAGTGGGGAGACGAAGGTAAAGGAAAGTTAGTTGATTTTCTTTCAAATTCTTTTGATGCTGTAGTTAGGTTTCAAGGTGGTCACAACGCCGGACATACTATTAAAAATGAGGGTAAAACCTACAAATTAAGTATATTACCTTCTGGCTTAATCCAAAATAAATATTCTGTAATTGGATCTGGAGTGGTGGTAGATCCTTTCACTTTATTGGATGAAATCAAGAATTTAAAAGGAGCGGGTATTGATATTAATTCTGATAATTTAAATATAGCGGATAATTGTTCTCTCATTTTCTCTTTTCATAAGGATCTAGATGCAATATTAGAGAGTAGTAAGGGAAAGAATAAAATTGGAACAACTGGTAGAGGAATAGGGCCATCTTATGAAGATAGAGTTGGTAGAAGATCTATTAGAATTTGTGATTTAATGAATGAAGACGTTTTATCTGAAAGGTTGGTTAATATTTTGTCTTATCACAATGTTTTAAGAAAGGGTTTGGGTTTGGATGAAGTTAATTTTAAATTAATTTTAAAAGAAATATTATCTATTAGGGATGATATTATACCTTATTGTCATGATTCTTTTGAGATTACTAGGAAGTTAAAATTAAAAAACAATATTATGTTTGAAGGCGCCCAGGGTGCGCTTTTAGATGTTGCTAATGGTACATATCCTTTTGTCACTTCTTCACACACTCTTCCCGGTGCTGTTTCTATGGGTGGTTGTGTTGGGTTTTTGGATGTTGATAAAACTATAGGAATTTTAAAAGCTTATACAACAAGAGTTGGATCTGGTCCATTTCCTACTGAATTACACGGTAAAATAGGTGAGTTTCTTAAATTAGAAGGTGATGAGGTTGGTACAGTAACAGGTAGAGATAGGAGGTGTGGCTGGTTTGATGCTGCGCTTATTAAGAAAGCGATAGTTTTATCAAATATCAAATCTGTTGTTTTAACTAAGTTGGATGTTTTAGATAAGATGGAGAAAATTAAAATTTGCACTTCTTATGATATTGACGGTAAGATATATGATTATTTACCAAATAGAATTGATTTACAAAGTAAAGTAAAACCAATATATGAAGAGATGGACGGTTGGAAATCTTCTGTAAGAAACATAGATGATATTGCAGATTTACCAGAAAACGCAATAAAGTATATTAAGAGGATTGAAGAGGTATGCGGTGTCAATATTGATATAATCTCTACTGGTCCCGATAGAAAAGAGACCATTATAGTCAACCCTGATGTTATAAAATAATTTAATGAGTATATCAGATAAAAAGATAACTATAGCTCAGATTTTACCATCTATTGAAAGTGGTGGCGTTGAAAGAGGAGTGTTTGATTTATCAAAATTCTCTTTATCATGTGGTGATATTAAAATTATTGTTATATCTGCAGGTGGGCCCATGATAAAAAAATTTCAACAGCATAAAATACACCACATAAAGCTACCAGTAAATAGTAAAAACCCTATCACTATAATTCTAAACATCTTTCGTTTAACTAAGATTATTAAGAAGTATAATATTAATATTTGTCATGCCAGGTCTAGGGCACCAGCTTGGAGTACATATTTTGCTTGCAAAAGGACTAAGTGTAAATTTATAACTACTTTTCATGGTGTATATTCATCAAAAGGATTTTTTTCTAAAAATTCTTTTTTGAAAAGAAGATATAATTCTATAATGGTTAAGCCAAATTTAATAATTGCAGTATCAAATTTTATAAAAAAACATATTATCGCGGAATATCCAATATCTGAATCTAGAATTAAAGTAATTCATAGAGGTTCAGATATAGAATATTTTAATAAATCCAATATTCATAAGGAAAGAATTGTTAAAATTATAGAAAAGTTACAATTAAATGACGATAAAAATATTATTTTACTTCCAGGAAGATTTACATCGTGGAAAGGTCATGATTTACTATTAGATGCATTAAATAAAATTAAATCTGAGAATTTTATTTGTCTAATGGTGGGTAAGTCTAATATAAGATATACTAACAATTTAGAGAAGAAAATAGTAGATTTAAAATTAGAAGGAAAGATAAAGATTTTGGATCATATTTCTGATATGCCAGCACTTTATATGATTTCTAGTATTGTATTATCTACTAGCACTAGGCCAGAAGCCTTTGGTAGAATTGCAACTGAGGCTGCTGCAATGGAAAAAATAATAATTGCTACAAATTTAGGTGGTGCAAAGGAAACTATTATTGATGGTAAAACTGGTTTTTTATTTAACCATCAAGATGCGCTTGAATTATCTCAGAAAATATTGCATGTGTTGTCTTTGAATTTAGATAAAAGGGAGGAAATGGGTAAAACTGCAAGGAAGAGGGTAGAAGAAGATTTTTCTAGTCAAAAAATGCTATCCGATACTATAAAAATCTATCAAAATCTTTGTTGAATGTATATCAAAAATTATGTTGGATTTAGTTTATATTCTGATATAATGTTATCTTCACTTCTTCTAAAAAAACATTGTAGAATTCATGCCTAAAGTTTGGTTTAGATATTAAGTTAAATGCCTTTTTAACTGTTAAGTGTCTTTCGAATAATTCTTTGCCAAGATTCTCATAACATTCTAATAATAATTCACCCTTTTGTGATAAATCATAATCATTATTGCTTAAATCATCAATATGAAAATCCTCATAGTTTGTTAGGATGTTTTCTATATCTCCTGCTACGTAATGTCTGATTTCATTTATTAATTTAGGGTAGGATTTTTTGAATAAAGTATAAAATAATTTAAAAGGAGTATATTTAATAGATTTCTTAAGGAAATTATTAATACCAATTTCAATTTCTCTAGTTACTTCCAATGAAAAATCTTTAACTATCATTTTATATAGTAAGTTATGATATAGAATTAAATTTTAATATAAATTTTTACATTAAACCCTAGCATAATGATAAGATGTTTTGTAAATTTATATTCTTACAGTGTATCTAGGTTTAATAACAATTATAATTAAAAATAAATTGCCAAAAGGGAAGGTAATTTAGTAAAATATTTTTTTAATGCTAATTGGTATAATAATATTTTAAAAATACTAGACAAAATGTCAAATTTAAAGCTAGAAAGATCTATTAAATATGTATTTACTAATCTATGTAGATATCGACTCAATAAATGCCTTTTCTAGACTATCTGTTTTATATAATTTTTTTAAAACATTACTATCTCCAGTAAAAATTATTTTACCATTATGTAAAATTGCAATTCTATCGCAAATTTCATCAATATCAGATAAAATATGAGAGCTAAAAAATATAGAGTTACCCCTACTTTTGTAGTCTAATAATTGTTTTTTGAGGGTAATTCTTGCTTTTGGGTCTAAACCACTCATTGGTTCATCTAATATTATAAGCTTATTATTTGTTAAAAAACTTGCCATAAGACCAATTTTTTGGGTCATTCCTTTAGAATATCTTGAAATTTTTTGTGGTAGAAATTTTGGATCTAGATCCAGCTTTTTTGCTAAATTATTTGCATCTTCTAAGTTAAAATTAGATTGATGAAATCCAAGATTTAGTTTAATAAAATCAATTCCTGTTAAATAATTTGAAGGATAAAATTTTTCTGGTAAATAACAAATATTTTTTCTTGAATTAGGATATTTATAATTTTGATCAAATAACTTAATTTGTCCAGAATCTGGATCTAACAAATCAATGATTATTTTTATCAATGTTGTTTTTCCAGCTCCATTGAGGCCTATAAATCCAAATATTTCATTGTCATTAACAGACAGAGATATATTATTTAATGTCTTTTGTTCCCCAAAGGATTTATATATATTTTGTACTATTAAGGGATTAACTTTCATATATAATTTAACTTCTCAGTTCTAGCATTTTAGAAGTTGTCTGATCCAACATTATTGCAATTTCCTTGTGGATCTTGATCCTATCTTCTTGGATTAATTCACTACCTTTGTTTTGATTATCTATTATAAATTCTGCTAATTTCAAAGCTCCTATTGAAGAACAGGAACCTTTGAGTGAATGTAGTGCCGAATGCCAAGCATTGCTATCAGAGTCTTTAGAATCTGCAACTTTTTTTATCTCTAATAGCTGGTCTCCTGCGCTTGATATAAATAGCTCTATTAGTTCATCTGTAAATTCTCGATCTCCTTCAGTTATGTTATTAAAAAAATGATTATCAAATATAGGCTTTTCAGTGGTTGACATGGTTTTTAAAATTTGAGTTGATTAATAAAATTATGTTTAATAAAAAATATCTTTTGTCAATATTAAATATTAATAAGTCACGCAACATATTATCTATTTGATCTTGTACTAAAAATATTTTTCTTATATTAAAATTAGTATTTTTTAATAAACCCTCCTCCTCAAGGATAAAGTTTATATTTTTAAAAGATAAAATTTTTATTATTCTTGTAAACAAGAAATATACAATTTTTACTATGATGTTAAAAATTGTTTCAGAGGAAGACATTATCTTACTAAAATTTATAATTTCAAGCTCATTTGATGAAATAAGTAATAAAATTAATTTTTTATAGATATCAAGCCAGTTATTATCTTTTAATATAATTGCTTCATTAATTGAGTTTGGTGAGATTAAATATAAATTTTTTAAATCTTTTTCTGATATATTGTTACATTCTTTTTTAATTATTAATGACCAATTTTCAAAATTAAAATTTTTTATTTTTATTATGTTGCATCTAGATTTTATAGTAGATGATATATTTCCAATATTATGATTAATCAGAAAAATAAAGATATTATCATTTGGTTCTTCAATAGTCTTTAATAATGCATTATAGGAATTTTTATTCATATTATCAATAGCATCAATTATGATAACTTTATTTTGAGATATCCCGCTAGATAAGTTAGTAAATTTTTTTATATTTCTTATATCGTCGATTAGTATTTTTTCTTGTCCGTTTTTTTTATTTGATTTTGCAGTTATTATTAATATATCTGGATGATTATTGGTATTTTTTTCTTGTTTTTGATTATAAGATATAATTCTTTTAGCTAGTTTTTTAACAAATATTGATTTGCCATTACCCTTTGTACCACTTATTAAATGACAGTGATGTAGGTTGTTATTGATAAAATTCCCCCATAGGTTATTTTCTATTTTTTCATACCCTATAATGTTTTTAAAATTATTGTCCATAAATTTAGTAATTGAGTAATAATAAATAATGATATACCATTTTCGTTAAAATAAAAATTATTTTCAAGATCGTAAATGATGTAACATAATTTAAATTAAAATTCTATTATTCATTTTCAAAATTATAAATCTATGTTAGTTAATATGAAAAAAGTTCTAATTGCAACTGGTAATAAAGGTAAATTACTTGAGATTTCTAAGTTATTAAATGAAATTAATATCAAGGCTTTTGACATTAATGATTCAAATTTAGAGGACCCAGAAGAAAATGGTCTTACTTTTGAAGATAATTCTGTAATTAAGGCTAAATATTATGGTGACCATGCGGGAGAAATTTCTCTTGCTGATGATTCGGGATTGGTTATTCCAGTAATTGATAATCAGCCTGGTATTTACTCTGCTCGCTGGGCACCAAATAAAGATTTTAATATTGCTTTTAAAACTATTGAAGGCAAATTACAGCAATTAGACCTTAATCCACGAAAAGATAAAATAGCTGCTTATTTTATTTGTAATTTATCACTTTATAATCCCAAAAATGGTCAAATCAATTCTTTTGAGGGTAGGGTGGATGGTTTTTTGCAATTTCCTCCCAAGGGTGATAAGGGTTTTGGTTATGATCCAATTTTTATTAGAGATGGTGATGATCAAACTTTTTCCCAGATTGACCCTAAAGAGAAGGAAGAAATTAGCCACCGGGCGGATGCTTTTAGAAAATTGGTAAAGTTTTTAAAAAATGAGTAGCTTAAGTAAGACAGAAAAAATAGCAATTTTTTTTATTCTTCTGTCATCAATGTTATTTAGTTTTAGGTCAATTTTGGTTAAGTTTGCCTATGAATATGGTATTTCCACAACCGATCTTCTATATTATCGTTTTCTTTTTACTTTACCCTTAATATGGTCTTTTGCTTTATTTTATAAAAAAAAAGAGTTTTTTACCAGAATTTGCAATTGGAAAATAGCCATTAATACATTTTTAGCAGGTTTTTTTGGTTATTATTTGGCTACTTTATTTGATTTTTATTCCTTGGAAAAAATGAATGTTAATGTAAATAGGGTAATTTTATATACATTTCCAATTTATGTTATTTTTTGGAATGCAATATTGTCAAAATCATATCCAAAAAGAGAAGATATTATTAATTTTGTGTTAATTGAAATATGTCTTTTATTTGCTATTGATATTTTTAGTGAGGATTTTTTGCAAACCAGTAAAACAGGTATATTTTTTGCTTTTTTAGCTGCAATTAGCTACTCATTTTATTATGTTTTTAATCGTCAAATTGGTCAAAAAATTGGTTCGATATTATTTACAACTTATTCTTTAAGCTTTTCCTTCTTTTTTGTAAATATCCATTTTTTTGCTATTTACGATCATCAAATCAATTTATCTATTCTTTCAAATGAAGCTTTAGTAATCATTATTTCTATGGCCTTTTTTTGCACTTTTTTACCTTTATTGTTAATATCCGAAGCAATTAGTCTTATTGGTTCCAACCGTTCTGCTATTATTAATAGCTTTGGTCCTGTTATTTCTATAATCTTGTCTTTTATAATATTAGGCGAAATTATGAATTTTACTCAAATTTTAGGGGTAGGTACTGTTTTATTACTATTATATAGGATCGAAACTAAAAAAAGAAATAGTATAAACCAAGTGAAATGACATAATTTTACTTAATATTAATTCTTAAAATTTATTTCATTATGTAAATATAATTTTATGGATTTTATAATTTGTATTTTATAGCTTTATTGCACTATAATACTTAAGACATAATCATGACCAAAATAAATATTACTTTTCCAGATGGCAATATTAAAGAATTTGATCAAAATGCCACTGGTTTTGACATTGCTAATTCTATTTCAAAATCATTAGCCAAAGCATCTTTAGCTATTAAAATTAATGGCGATTTATGGGATTTGTCACGCCAAATACATTTTGATGCTAAGATTGAATTAATTACAGCAAAATCTAATGAAGCTCTTGAAATTATTCGTCATGATGCTGCCCATATAATGGCGCAGAGTGTTCAGGAATTATTTGAAGATGTTCAAGTGACCATTGGTCCAGCAACTAAGAATGGTTTTTATTACGATTTCAGAGCTAAAGAGTCTTTTACTACTGATGATTTGGTTAAGATTGAAAAACAAATGCAAAAAATCATTAAAAGAAATGAAAAATTGCAAAGAGAAGTTTGGGATCGTAATGAAGCAATTAAATTTTTTCTAAATAAGGGAGAGAAATATAAGGCTGAAATTATTGAAGATTTACCAGAAAGTGAAGAAATAACCCTTTATCGTCAAGGTAATTTTATTGATCTGTGCCGTGGACCACATTTACCTTCTACTTCTTATGTTAAGCATTTTAAATTGCTAAAAGTTGCTGGTGCTTATTGGCGAGGTAATTCAGATAATGAAATGTTACAAAGAATTTATGGTACTGCCTTTTTAACTGACGAAGATCTTAAGCAATATTTACTTCTACAAGCAGAAGCAGAGAAAAGAGATCATCGAAAATTAGGAAAGGAATTAGATCTTTTTCATATTCAAGAGGAGGCAACTGGATCAGTTTTTTGGCATGAAAAAGGCTATGAATTATATCGTGTAATTGAAGAATATATTAGAAAAAAAATCAAAAGAAATGGTTATGTTGAGGTTAAAACTCCGCAATTAATTGATCGTGTTTTATGGGAAAAGTCGGGTCATTGGTCAAAATTTAAGGAAAATATGTTTATTGCCGAAAGTGAAGATAGAACTTTAGCTATAAAACCAATGAGCTGCCCGGCTCATGTGCAGATTTTTAATCAAAAATTAACTTCTTATCGCGATTTACCAGTAAAAATAGCTGAATTTGGCTGCTGTCATCGTAATGAATCTTCAGGATCTTTACATGGTATTATGCGAGTTAGAGCTTTTACCCAAGATGATGGGCATATTTTCTGTGCAGAAAATCAAGTTAATGAGGAAACTATTTCTTTTTGTAATTTACTGTTAGAAATTTACCGTGATTTTGGTTTTAATGATGTTAAGGTAAAATTCTCTACTAGACCAGAAGTTAGATCAGGAACTGATGAAACTTGGAATAAGGCTGAGGAATCCTTAAGAGAAGCGGTACAAAAAACTGGTTTAAAATATGAAATTAGTGAAGGTGAAGGTGCTTTTTATGGGCCAAAATTGGAATTTACCTTAATTGATGCCTTGGGACGAGAATGGCAATGTGGTACTTTACAAGTTGATTTTATTATGCCAGAAAGGCTTGGTGCAACTTATATTGATAAAGATGGTTCTAAAAAACATCCAGTTTTATTACATAGAGCAATTATAGGTACTTTTGAAAGATTTATTGGTATTTTGATTGAAAATACAGCTGGCGCCTTTCCTCTGTGGCTAGCACCTGTGCAAATAGTTGTTACAACTATTAGTAATAAATTTGATAATTATGCTAAGGATGTTTTAGCAAAATTACAGCAAAATGATTTTAGAGCTAAAAGTGATCTAAGGTCAGAGAAAATTAATTATAAAATCAGGGAACATTCTTTGCAAAAAATTCCTTATATTTTAATTATTGGCGAAAAAGAAGTTAATGAAAATAAAGTTAGTATAAGAGAATTTGGTAGTAAAAAAGAAGAAAGTTTAAGTCTGGAAGAATTTATTAAAAAAATATCTAATTAGTGACAAAAGATGACATTCCATATCATAAAATTGCTCAGTCATTTTATAT
>CERI01116866.1_pt1 | contig 11697 bp, 10 predicted proteins | sample 350261 | NCBI WGS metagenome assembly CERI01 (sample SAMEA2620979, study PRJEB7988) | marine metagenome | isolation source: saline water (ENVO:00002010), including
AGACTATCCTAGCGTTAATTCATTAGATAGAAATTGTGGATGGAAAGTGTCAATACTCTCAAAAATAGAGATTGACCCAGAACCAATAATCTTAAATTTTATAACTGAGAGTAATCATAAACACGCTATTACAATTGGAGAATTAATATCAGTAAGACAAGATCGTTATGAAAATATATATTCTAATTTTATATCGAAAATTAAAAAAAAGAAAAATCTAAAGATATTAGATTTAGGAGGTAGAGATAGGTCAAAGATTGATAGATCAGAGACATACGGGGATAATGACGTCACTGTATTGGATATCATTGATAGTGAAAATGTTGACATAGTAGGAGATGCTCATAATCTTTCTAGCTACTTTGAGCCTGATTATTTCGATGCTATTGTATCAAGTTCTGTTTTTGAACATTTGCACTCTCCTTGGAAAGTAGTTCTAGAAATGAACAAAACACTTAAAAAAAATGGTTTAATATTCATATCTACCCATCAGTCTGTTGGCATACATGATCAACCATGGGATTATTTCAGGTTTTCAGAGTATTCATGGAAGTCGCTGTTTAATAAATCTACTGGATTTAAAATATTAGATGTTTCGATGACCTATCCAAACTACATTATTTCACATTTATTTAGATCAGAGTTACTTAATGCCGAAAAAAGCGCTGGCTTTGAATTATCTCAAGTATTCGCCAGTAAAGAAAGCAACTCTAATTTATCATGGGATGTGGAGACAAATAGTATAATAGATGACGAATATCCAGATGTTGAAGACAGCTTTGACCCTGAAAAGATGAAGTCTATAAATGACTAGATACTTTGCGATTCTCATATGCATCTTTTCTGTGCTTTTATCAATTATTGAAGGCTCTAATTACTTTGATACACACCATGATCCTATTATATTTTCTAATTCAATTTTCATAATGAATGGATTACTCCCATACAAGGACTTCTATGTCCAATATGGGATAGTGCAGCCAACAATAAATGCTTTTGTTTTCAAAATATTTGGAGCAAGATTTTTTCTACAAAACTTAGTCGTCGGCATGGCATATGGATTATTTTTATTCTATAACTATAAGCTTATAAGTAAATTAATAAATGAGAAGGCAGCATTTCTTTTTTTATTGATAATATTTTTCTTAGAGCCTTATGTCATCTTACCATGGCCTAATTTCTTTATGGGTCTATTTTCTGTGATTTCTCTGTATCACTTCATTAAATTTGTTGTAGATAAAAGACTTAATAATATATACATATCTCTTTTTTTTGTTTGTCTATTACCCCTTACGAGGATGAATGCAGGGATTATTGTACTTCCAATCGTCACAATTACTGCACTTTTTATCACTTTTAAATATGTATCTTTGAAGAATATATTAAAATTAATCGCAGGTCTCATTCCACTCTTTGTACTTATATATTTATTTCAGCAAGAAGATTTTATAAAACAAGCGTTTATTTTACCATCCGAATATATATTGCCGCATTACTTCAAGATTCCCAATGATTTACTCTATATAGCAGCACTTCATTTTAATCTTTTTTTTCTTGAACCTAATTTATTCTCTGTCGTATCTGCGACTGAAAATTTATTTATCTGGAGGTATATTTTAATTATCGGTATTATTTTCTCTGGATTGTTCATTTCAATTAACTTCTTTAGAAGAAAAACATTTAGTGAATCTAATATGATTATATTTATTCTTGGGTCATATGCAGTATCAATGTCTTCATCCGTTTTTCCAATATTTGATACTTTTAGAGCTGTGAATGCTTGGTATCCTTTCTTGATGATAATATTTTTTCTTTCGTATAATTATATAAGTTCAAATAAGTTTTATACTTTTTTCTTACCACTACCTTTGATACTACTATATATAAACATAAATCATTATCCTGTATCGATTACTACTGTTTATAACCTATATAACCCAGAAAACTTCAAAGTTCAGTTTATTGATTTCTCGAAGCCTTTTGATGTTTTAGCTAGAGATAATTATGATATAACACAGAATGAAAAAGACAAACCAAGTGCTCTCCCGTTGAATAAATACCAAAGACTACCATTGGATCAATACTTGAAGGTCAGCAGTGTGATGAAAAATCAATGTTACGGCAAAAAGTTTATTTCTACCTCTTCAGATTTCCTAATATATTTACTTGATCCTAATATGTATAAAAATATCGCACACAAAATGTATTATTATCAAATTTTTACAAATCGTAAGGGAGTAGCAATAGATGCTAATATGGAACTTTATCCTGATTTTAAAAATAACTTAAATAATCATGACGGTCTATGTCTACTTTATCATCACAAAATCCCTAAAATAATATTAGAAGATTTAAAAGAATTTGATGAAGAGATAATATTAGGTGATCACTCAATCTTTATTAGGTAAGATTAATTATAATGAACATTGCAGCAGTAATAGTATTATATAAGCATGATAACAATATCATAGAATTATCAATATCAAAGATAGAAAAGCATATCAAAAAATTCTTCATTATAAATAATTTTAAAGATGCTTTCCTAAGTGAGAGCATCACTAATAATGATAAAGTTGATGTTATAGAAAATTCATCTAATATTGGCATTTCTGCTGGCTATAATATAGGTTTGAAAAAAGCTATAGAAGAGGGATGCAGCTTTGCATTTTTACTTGATCAGGATTCTATAGCAAGCAAAGAATTAATCCCATCGATTACATCTCATATGCCAGAAAATGCTGCTTTAATAAGTTCATGTTATGAAGAGTATACCAATTATAAAAATATTAAATTTAAAAAGTCATCTAACAGTAATGTCTTAGAGCTAGTAGAATTCAACATAGGGTCAGGATCACTAATTTCTCTTGACAAACTATCTCATATTGGATTATTTGATGAAACATTCTTTATGGAACACTATGATATAGAATGGTGTTTTCGAGCAAGACGAAAAGGTTTTTTTATTTATAAAACAAATGATTATTTATTTTTTCATAAAATTGGCATTAATAGGAAAATATTATTTGGTCAGGCAATCAACATACACGAACCAATCAGATATTACTATAAATCATGGGGGCTAATTAGATTAATTTATAACAAAAATATGCCATGGATATGGAAGTTTAAGGAATTATTAAAATATCTTGTTAAACTTATTGTTTTTCCAGTACTGTCAAACAATTTTTTCAGAACACTAAAATTTATGATTCTTGGTATGTATGATGGTATCAGGAAAGTTCAAAGGAAATCATTACAAAAAAAATTATAAAAAATTCTTCAAACTTATTTTTTTTAATCTTATTAAATCATGCTATTATTTAACATGTGAAAGTTGTGATACTAGCAGGTGGTTTAGGAACCAGATTATCTGAAGAGACAGGCGTCAAACCTAAACCTCTCGTTGAGATTGGCACTTTACCAATCATATGGCATATCATGAAAATTTATTCGTCTTATGGATTAAATGATTTTATAATTTGTTGTGGGTATAAAGGGTATATGATTAAAGAATATTTCTCGAATTATCATCTACATACATGTGATGTAAATTATGATTTTGAAAATGATCTTACGACATATCAATCATCAAAAACTGAAGCATGGAAGATATCTCTAATAGATACCGGAGATAATACTATGACTGGCGGACGATTAAAAAGAATAGCATCATTAATAGATAAAAATGAGGACTTCTGTATGACATATGGTGACGGATTGAGTGATATCAAAATAGATGAATTGATAAAATTCCACAAAAACCATAAGAAGAGCGCAACTGTTACTGCTGTCACACCACCCGGTAGATTTGGAATTTTGTCTCTTTCCAATGATAACCAAGTTATTGGCTTCTCTGAAAAGAAAACATCTGATGAATATAAAATCAATGGAGGTTTTTTTGTTCTTAATAGCTCAATCTTTAATGAGATTGATCATGATGATACTGTTTGGGAAAAAGAACCGCTTGAACAGCTTGCAGCTAAAAATCAATTAATGGCTTATAAGCATGACGGCTTTTGGCAACCTATGGACACTTTAAGAGAGAAATTTTTTCTCAATGATTTATGGAATAGTGATAAAGCACCCTGGAAAGTATGGTAATGATTAAAAATAAACCTTTAATAATTTTTGAAATGGCAAATAATCACATGGGTGATATGAAACATGCTGATAATTTAATAAAAACTTATAGTAAGATTGCAAAGAAATTTCCTTTTGATTTTGCTATTAAACTTCAATATAGAAATCTTGATACATTTATCCATCCTCATTTTAAAAAAAGGATGGACATTAAGTACATAAAAAGATTTGAAGAAACAAGGTTAACAACAAAACAGTTTGATAACCTAATTAAGCTTATCAGAAGAGAGGGTTTTCTTGCCATTAGTACACCATTTGATGAAGTATCTGTAGATCTAATAGACAAGCAAAAACTTGATTATATAAAAGTCGCAAGTTGTTCACTAACAGACTGGCCTTTATTAGAACGTATTGCACAATCAAGAAAAGAAGTAATTGTCTCTACAGCCGGATCAAGTATGAAAGAAATTGTATCGGTCGTAAGTTATTTTACTAATCGTGGTATCAAAGTTAATGTTATGCAGTGTGTCGGTAAATATCCTACGAAAAATAATGAGCTAAACATAGGGCAAATAAAATTATTAAAAGAGACTTTTCCTGAACTAAGAATAGGGTTTTCTACACACGAAACCCCAGACAATTTTGATGCAATTGCTATTGCAATAACCGAAGGTGCAGAAATATTTGAAAAACATGTAGGTCTTCCTACAGATAAATATGACAATAACTTATATTCCGTAAATCCTGATCAAGTAACCTCTTGGCTAAATAAGGCACGTCAAACATACAGTATGATCGGAAGAGAAAAGAAGCGATATTCTATATCTAAATCTGAAATTGATGGTCTTAAAGCTCTAAAAAGAGCTGTTTTTGCAAACAGAGCTATTAAAAAGGGTGAGAGGATATCAAAAGATGATGTATTTTTCGCTATACCATCATCTCCAGAAAGCTTTTTAGCAAACGATTTTTCAAAATATGCGAGTTTTGTCGCAAAGAAAAATATTCCATGCAACACGGGTATCACTATTAATAACTCAATAGTTACTCATCATAGAACTGAGCTTAGGAGTATAGTAACTGCAGTAAACAAGATTATTGATGAATCATCCATCACCGTTCCTCAGAATACATGCCTTGAAATCTCTCACCATTATGGATTGGATAAATTTTATAAACATGGTCTAGTTATGATAACTGTTGTAAACAATAGTTACTGCAAGAAATATCTTATCTCATTGAAGGGGCAAAGCCACCCAGAGCAGTATCATAATATAAAGCAAGAGACATTTCATGTTTTGCATGGCAGCGTTAAGATTTATTTAGATGGTGTAGCTAAGATATACTGTCCAGGTGATGTGATAACGGTACAAAAAAAAGTAAGACATAAATGGACTGCTCTAGAAGATTGTGTGATAGAGGAAATATCAACTAATCATAAAATTGATGATTCTTTTTATGTTGATAAAACAATACACAAGAATCTAAATAGAAAAACTCTGATAGAACATTGGTTTCAAAAATAATTAATGGAAAATATTTGCCGAGACCTTCTCTCTTCATTAGCAGTAAGATTAAATCATGAGCATAATCTATTGCTTCTTGGGGGTAGTGGTTTTTTTGGGAAATCTATAGTTAATTTTCTTATTAAACTAAAAGTTGAATATGAAATTCAAATCAATTTAACAATACTATCTCGTAATGCTAAAAAATTTATGAAGGAGTATAACCTTCAAAGATATAATTGGTTAGAATTCGTTGATAGTGATATCACTAATCTTAAAATAGACCTTAACAAATATTCAAGAATCATTCATGCGGCAACTCCCTCGCATAATATAGACGATATGTCCGCAAAAGATAGATATGAATTTATACTATCATCAACAAATAAAATTATCGAAAAACTCTCTAAATCAAATAATATTCTATTTATTAGTTCAGGAGATGTATATGCTGACTTTTCTAGGAAAAATTCAGAAAGTTCAAATATAAATTCCTCTTCAGACATAAATATGCATGCATACAGCCTTGCAAAAGTGAAATCTGAAAATCTCTTTATAAATATATCAAAAGACATGGATATACCTGTGAAAATTGCTAGATGCTTTGCGTTTATTGGAGAGTATTTACCCTTGGATGCACATTTTGCAATAGGTAACTTTGTAAAAAACTGTATTGATAATCGTGACATTATCATTAATGGCGACGGCAAAACTATAAGATCTTATATGTACCAAGATGATTTAGCTTATTGGTTATTATATTTATTATATTCAGATAATGCTAATTTAATAACAAATGTAGGTTCTGATGATTCGATTTCTATTTTTGATCTTGCAAAAAAGATAAAACTACTAACAAATTCTGATTCTAAAATAAAAGTATTAAATAATCAGTTAGAAAATACGAGAAGGTTCTATGTCCCAGATATTAAAATAGCCAGAGAAAGCTATCATCTTGCCCCCTGGACATCACTTGATCAATCTATTAAAAAAACATATGAATACCACAAAAATATACAAAAACATAATTTTTGATTTAGATGGAACATTAATTGATTCAGCTCTAGCTATCACTCAATGCTTGGAGAAATCGCTTTTTAATCACAACATACAACCTAGTGTAGCAATCACAAGTTCCCTAATAGGTCCGCCTCTTCAAGACTTAATAGATAAAGTTACTAAGAATATAGATTCTGAAGTTAATTCGAAAATTTGTAAAGAATTTAAATTACTTTATGATAATCATTATTATCAAATGAATAAGATTTTTATTTCTACAGATAATCTTAAAAAATTGAATAATAAATATGATTTATTTCTAGCTACAAATAAAAGGTATGTGCCGACAAAAAATATCGTAAACTTTTTGAAGTGGAATATTTTAATTAAAAAGACTTATACATTAGATAATTCATTAGAATCTATTAAATGTAAATCTGATCTAATTTCATATCTTATAAGGGAGGAAGGCATCAATAGATCAGAGACATTATATGTTGGTGATAGAAAAGATGATATGGAATCATCAATTAATAATTCCATTGATTTTGCTTATGCTACATGGGGATATGAAAGATTTCATCCAGACGATAAAACTATCATCCTAAATTCCCCTGATGATATTTTGAATATTGATAAATTGGTTAAATCATAATGAGTGTCGATAGTCAGTTAGCAAGATTTTTCGGTGTGGGTATTATAAATACAGTATTTGGTTACAGCGTTTATTCTTTAATAATATTTCTCGGCTATTCATTTTTTTTAGCTGCTTTATTATCACAAATAATAGGTACTTTATTTAATTACAAAACAATATCAACTTTTGTCTTTCCTTCAAATAGTGTTAATAGATTACATAGATTCATAATTGTATATATAGCCTCATATGTTATAAATGTCATAACCTTAAGTATATTAATTAATCTTGGATACAATGCTTACGTTTCTGGTGCTATAATCATCATACCGATGGCATTACTAACTTTTTATTTAAATAAACATTTTGTCTTTAACAATGAATAAAAAAACTATAAGCATAATTACTCCATGTTTTAATGAAGAAGAAAATATCTTACCTATATTTGAAGCCATTAAAAAAGAATTTGATAATCTAGATTATGAATATGAACATATTTTTATAGATAATGATTCCGATGATGAGACAGTTAAATTGATAAAAGAATTAACTGTCACTTATACTTATGTAAAATTGATTAAGAATACTAGAAACTTTGGCCCAATAAGTTCTCCTGTACATGGTTTGATTCAGTCTTCAGGAGATGCAAGTATTATGTTAGCATGTGATTTTGAGGATCCTCCTACGTTGATACCACAACTAATAAGAGAGTGGGAAAAAGGTTTTAAAATTGTTCTGGCTGTTAAAAAGGTATCACATGAAAAATTTTTATTTAAGTATCTTAAAAAAGCATACTACAAATTCATGTCACTTATAACTGAGTCAACACACATAGAAAATGCCACTGGCTATGGTCTATATGATAAAAAAGTAATTGGGATAATAAAACAAATAGATGATAAATCACCTTATTTGAGAGGGATTTTAGGCAGAATAGGTTATAAAATTTCTACTGTTCCCTTTACACGAAATAATAGAACAAGGGGTAAGTCGAAACATAATTTTTTCTCTCTTTTTAAGTTTGCCATGCTCGGTGTATCATCTGAGTCTGACTTTCCAATACACTTGATAACATTATTTGGATTCATAGCTTCAGTTATTGGTTTTATCCTCTCTTTACTGTACCTTGTCGTAAAAATACTATATTGGGATAGCTTTGCTGCAGGGATTGCTCCGTTAATTTTAATTGTACTTTTTTTTGGGTCTTTACAAGTCTTTACAATAGGTATTATTGGGCAATATGTTAGATCAATATTAAGAAAAATTGATAAAATGCCTCTTGTCATAGAGGAAGAAAGAATAAATTTTGATGATAAACGGGACGAAAGTGATAGATAGTAAGAATTTTAGAGTTTCAGACTATATTGTTGAATGTCTAGTTAATAATGGCGTTAAGGATGTTTTTTTGCTACCCGGAGGTGGGTGCATGCATATAGTAGATAGCTTTGCACTAAATAATAAAATTAATATTATCTCATGCAATCATGAACAAGCCGCATCTATAGCAGCTGAATCTTATGGAAGAGTATCAAAAAAAGCGTCTTTTGGCGTTTGTTGTGTTACTTCAGGTCCAGGAGCAACAAATGCTTTAACCGGCGTTGCAGGAGCATGGATTGAGTCATTGCCGTTATTAGTAATATCTGGCCAGGTTAAAAGAAAAGATATGATCGGCAAAAGAAAAATAAGACAGGGCGGAGTGCAGGAGGTTGACATTACATCAATGATCAAACCTATTTCAAAATTCTCTAGAACTATAATGAATATCGAAGATGTAAAAGATACAATGGCCATGGTATTTCAGCACTTAAGTGAAGGCAGGAAAGGACCAGTTTGGCTCGATATACCTTTAGATATCCAAGCAGCTCCATATATAAAAAAACACATACCAAAACCTATTTTTAAAATAAAAAAGAGTCTTCGAACTATTGATTTATCCAAATTTAAAAAATCACTAGAGCAATCAAAGAGACCTCTTACAATTGCTGGGCATGGAGTAAGAATTGATGACAGCCAACAATTATTATGTGATTTTATAAAAAAGAATAATATTCCATTATTAGTTACTTGGAACGCAATGGACATGCTTCCTTTCGAACATAAACTATATGCAGGAAGACCGGGTGTAGTTGCAAAGAGATTTGCGAATTTCTCTGTACAAAATTGTGATTTATTAATATCAATAGGATCGAGATTGGACAATGTTATAACAGCTTATAATCCAAAAAACTTTGCGCCTTTGGCAAAAAAATTTATCATTGATATTGATAAAAATGAGCTAGCTAATTGTCAAGTAAATGGTGAAAAATACAATATAGATGCTCACTCTTTTTTATGTGAGGCTAATAAACTCGTAACAAATAAACCAAAGAGAAACGCATGGATTAAACAGATAGCAGACTGGAAAAAGAAATATCAAAATGAATTTTTATCACAAAAGACGACTAATGGAAGATTTACTCATTTCCAAGCAGTTGAGGCACTATCAAATTCACTTCCAGAAAAGGCATTAATTTGTACAGGTAGCTCTGGATTAGCAATTGAGTCATTTTATGTTGGATTTAAAAATAAAAAACATCAGAGAATTTTCCTTACATCGGGACTAGGGGCCATGGGTTATGGATTACCGTCAGCAATTGGAGCATGCGTCGCAAATCAAAGGAAAAGAACATACCTTGTTGAAAGCGACGGTAGTATGCTTCTTAATTTACAAGAATTAGCCACGGTAAGGTCATATTCGTTACCCCTGACAATTATACTTATGAATAACTCTGGCTATGCTTCAATCAGGAATACACAAAGAAACTACTTTCAAAGCAGATTTGTTGGAACAGGGAAAGAGACAGGTAATTTTTATCCATCATTTAAATCAATATCAAAAGTGTTCGGGCTCAAATATTTCTTGGTTAAAAATGAAGATGATTTATTGAAGGCTATCAATAACAGCAAAAAATATCGTCATGCATGTATTATAGATATTATGATAAAAAAAGATGAACAACTTGCTCCAAAAGTATCTGCGATGCCTCAAAAAGACGGGTCAATGATTTCTATGCCATTGGAGGATATGAATCCACTTCTACCTATCAAAGTACTAGAAAACGAGATGCAAAAACAAATTAATGATCTATCTTATGAAATACGTAAAAATAAAGGCTAATTTTGATTAACTCTAAAAAAATTAATTTCATAATCGGCTCAGGCAGATGTGGAACACGTTCATTTTATAGAATGCTTGCAGGTGAACCAAATATCGATATTCATCATGAATATAGAACTGTTGATGTTCAACAAATTGCTGTTCTTTATTATACGAAGATGATTGATTTTGAAGAGTGTTGCGAGAGGCTTAAGGAAATTTATAATTCAGCTATTCACTACAGTAACTCACCTGTATGGATAGATAGCTCTAATAAGTGTTCCTGGCTTATAGATGTACTTCATGAAATATATCCTGAGGCAAATTTTTTAGCACTGATACGTGATGGAAGAAAAGTTGTTTCTAGCTTCTATTATAAATTAAGAGAAGAAATATATGACGATGAATCATGCACTATTTTGAATCAGTGGTTGATGAATTCGTCCAAGCACATGCCTCCCTTGGAAAAGCCATACTGGTGGAACATACCCGTTCAATGTCCTGATAAATATAATAAATTTTCAAATTATGACAGGTTTGAGAGAGTCTGTTTTCACTGGAATGAGATTAATAATTATATAGAAAGTAGTTTCAAAAATATTCCTAAAAATCAAAAAATGTATATACGATTTGAGGACTTAGTTGCTGATAATGCAACAATAGATTCTGTGTGTGAGTTTTTATCAATTAAAAAAAATAAAATGTTTTATGATTTTTTACAAAAACCAAGAAATGTTTTTTATCCATTGAATTATCAACTTGGTAAGTCTAAAATAAAAAAATTTGATAAGATTTGTAAAGATACTATGAAAAAATGGGGCTATGATAATTCTGAAGAATATGTCGTTAAATATTAATTATGTATAAATGTGATATTTGTAATAGTGAACTTACAGAGGTTTGTTATAAACCGCATAATAGCCGCTATGACGTAGAAGTATATCAATGTAGTGTCTGTTCTACTGTTCAGTCCAAAAAAAAATTAAAAAATCCTAAAAAATTTAAGACAGTAAGTTGTGATGCTGATTGGGGTAATGTGAGGCACGGAAAATCTCTAAGACTTGATACACTTAAAAAAATCTTTTTTAAAGATTTTAATTTTCTAGATATTAAGACTTGTCTTGATATAGGATCAAGTAGAGGTGATTTTGTAAACTATGCCATTGATGAGAATAGTAGTTTACTGATTGATGCAGTTGAGCCTGACTCTTCAGTTATCGATAACTACCATACTACTGTAAATATCATTAATGATAGATTTGAAAATGTTGAACTTAAAAATGATTATTATGACCTTATATACTCTTGTCAAACCTTAGAACATGCATCATCGGCAGATGATA
>CERI01020125.1_pt1 | contig 11696 bp, 13 predicted proteins | sample 350261 | NCBI WGS metagenome assembly CERI01 (sample SAMEA2620979, study PRJEB7988) | marine metagenome | isolation source: saline water (ENVO:00002010), including
CCACTTGGTCAGGTTACTGTGTTAGTAGATTGCCTAACAGGTTGTTTTTTTTCAGTAATAAAAAGTGGTTTAGAAGGATAACGAATTGTACAGGGTATTGATGCAGATCTTTGTTAAAACGCTAACAGGTAAAACGATAACTCTAGATGTAGAGCCAAGCGATACTTTAGAAAACGTGAAGACCAAGATTCAAGAAAAGGAGGGAATTCCTCCTGACCAACAACGGCTTATTTTTGCAGGCAAACAACTTGAAGACGGAAGAATGTTATCTGATTACAACATACAAAAAGAATCAACGCTGCATTTAGTTCTACGGCTTCGCTAGAAAGTAAATCTTATAATAGAGTAATAGAATGGAACAATTCGCTCATAGGTACAATCGTTGGTGGTGCCGAAGTTTGGGATTAAAAAATCCATACATAGATAATTACGACCATCACTTGACCTCACGAATGATAACTAACGATGTGAGAGCATATAAGATGTTACCGCATCTGAGACACGTCTACGATAAACTCTGGGTAGCGCAGAGCCAGGGCTTGCCATCGGGTGCGTTAGAGGATGTAAAAGGTATAATGTCTAGCATAAAATATCCAATATTTATTAAACCAAGATATGGGCACTTAACCGCATGTTCTCGTAACTGTCACAAAATCAGCAATAGTAGGGAGCTTAAGCCGTATCTTGCCTATCAAGACATGATGTGGTCGTCCTACATAGAGGGTGGAGAGGGCATGACAGATTACATTATGCTAAACGGAACTATTGTGAATCAACTCACATACACCTATTCTCCTGAAACACGAGGTAATGTGGAAGTTTGGAAGCTAATAAGTTCGACCACGCCAGACAACCCTGAAGTTACAACGTGGGTACGCAATCACATACGTAGCCATACGGGCTTCGTCAATGTGCAGTATAGAGATGGGAACATAATAGAAGTAGGGCTAAGGCCTGCTAGGGCCGGGGCCTATCACATTCTTGCCGATAACCCATCTATAAGCAAGAACATCTACAATCTGTTTCATAACGGCCGATGGGAAGAAGAGTTGGATATGGGTTTCCAGCCATACTATTCATTTAAGTGTCTATGCAGAACACCTATTTTAACTCTATTGCCAATTGATTTAGTCAAGGCCATATGCTCGAAGTACAAGGGCATTATGGTTTATGAATATTATTTTGAACCGGTACACGGGCAAGGAACAGTGTTCATACACATAGCACATAAAGAGAAAGAAGTTGGCGACGCTGCCAGAAAAACAATAGAGAATTGGTTCGAGGCGACCCAGGTCATTGTGATGGTGTTGCTCGTCTCCATAGTAGTTGCAATTGTTGCCCGATGTGCTGGTATAACTGCTGCGTTGGTAGGTATTCTGTTGGTCATGTTACTTGGAAGGTTTATAAACCCGCTGGTTGTTCAAATACAGCTTTGGAAAGCGCAGAAGGAAAGTTGGATGGGAGAAAAAAGTTTATTTTCACAGGAGCAGTTCAGCAACAAGCATGGGCTTTAAGTCTGGCGTAGTATGTTAATGATTTTCTTGAATGCATGCATCGATCCCTGCAGATGAACAGCTTGCGTCTCACGTAGATTACTGTCTTTGGCGTACGAGCGGGTGTTCGGGTAATGCACTGCGTTATGTGCTGCTTGATTGCAATAGAAACAGGTCTGAAGGGCAATGAGTCCAGCTGAGTTTGCGCAATTAGCACGTTGGAGCATTATCGGTATCCATTCCGTTGCTGTAGTGCTCAAGCCCGATACAAACGCATAGGTTGCTGCGGGACTCCAGGGGTGGTAGTCGCCCACGCAATAAGAAGCAAACGTACTGTATATACGCCGAAACGATGGCGGAAATAGGCACAAATCGGTTGCTTTTGCTAGGTCGGACGGTATTTCCCATAGCGGTTCATCCGCATGATGATCACCTAATATTTTACCAGTGCGGAGTTGCATACTAGAGAAACTTTCGTAAAGTGTCATTGCGGCCATTGGAGTTTGTGTAAGGAACTTGGCTCCCATCCCAATTCAATTTTCCAACATATATATATATATAGTTATGTCATTCACAAGGAAGTACGATGATACAGCGATAGTAACAGATAGATTGCACCGGATGAGATCCACTGAGTGCTATATGCTTCAGGCCCCAGGGAATGGCACGAGACCGTCTTATGTATCAGACCCACATATCAGACTCCAGAAGTGGGGAGGTAACCTACGAAAGTCATGCATAAACATTGATAGTGGGCTTCGAGGACTAGGTGTTCCTTTAACGCATGATTGTACGAATAGAATTCACGCTGTCCCAAAGGGAGAACATATTGCTTATCCGACGTGCGGTGCATGGACTGACGAGACTCGGGCGACGAATCCAGCATGGCAGTACCGCACCGTAACCCGCAACACAAACCAGTTGTTGTTCTATGATCCTCAGGAAAATGCTGAGAAACGCATGTGGAACCAGACCAGTACAAGAGACCAGGCTAGAGATGATTTTGAAGAAAAAGGTATCTGTACTCTATGATCGCTTTATACATTGCATAATTATATAAGAGCAATATATGGCAGAGGCTGCGATAGCAATGACAGCATTAGCATCTGCATGGGCCATGTCCAGGAAGAAACCAGACTCTAAACCGCAACCAGCGATTCAACCGATGCCAATTAACTACCCCGTTTTCAAACGAGTCAATACTTCCAATCCTAACAAGTACGCCCAGCCAGCTAACCAAACGACCGATAAGTTCTTTCAGAAGGATTGTTCTACGACTCCTTCCGGTGCTACATTCGTTAGTCTAACTGGTGAGACTGTTAAGGATAGTGAGCTGACGCATAACAACTGTGTTCCTTTTTTCGGGGCTCGCGTTAAGGGTGCCTCGGCCGGTGATAATATCGGAAATTCGATATTGGACTCTATGTCGGGTACTGGTAGTCAGCAAAATACAAAGAAGGAGTTGGCTCCTTTATTCGCTCCGCAAAAAGATGTTCATTGGACACATGGTATGCCAAATAACACGGATTTTATGCTCTCTCGTCAAATTCCGTCCTCTAGAATGGCAAATGTAAAGCCATGGGCAGAGGAACGTATTGGCCCTGGATTGGGCAACAACCCAAACAGTTTGGGAGGAGGCTACAACTCAGCTGTACAGGACAGAAATGCATGGCTGCCCAAAACTGTGTCTGAGTTACGGGTTCAGACTAACCCTAAACAGACATTTGGGTTAAAAGGGTACGAAGGGCCAGCAATAAGCAACATAAAAGAGCCGACGACGACTGAGATGCAAGGTGTTGTTAATAAGAACAGGCCTGACACATCATATCAACTTGGTCCATCCCGCTGGTTCACGACTACCGGTGCTGAAAAAGGCCAGACGCGACGTTCAGAGATATTACTTCAGCCTCAAGATCGCGGAATATGCAGTAGAGATTACTACGGCAACAGTCAAAGCGATACAAAGGCAACATATATAAACTCATACAGCGACAATTCTAACAAAGTAAGTTTTTGTCCAGAACAACTCGGTCCCGCGATGGGGACGGAACTGCCGAGGAGCTCAACATTGGAAGGTTATGAAAACAAATGTAACAATAGAGCAACATCTAGGCACACTACCACTTTGGGGCCTCTTAAGTCGGCTGTAGATGCAATAGTGGCACCAGTCATGGATGTAATAAGGCATACGCGTAAGAGTAACACTGTGGGCAATGCTAGAATGCTTGGGAATCCAACAACGACCGTGTCGGGGGCATCTATGGACAATTCGCAGAACCGATTAAAAACAACTCTTAGTGAGCAGACGGGTGGGTTGTTAGGAACTACACACCTTAATGTTCAGCCTATGTCTCAGGGCAAGGTAAATATGTCGTGCGACGCGCCTAGAGTACAGCATAGAACTAGCACTAACGTTTGCACTACCGGAATAGCTGCTCCTGCTGCTTCAGGTCCGATATTCGCTATGAATAAAGGTATAGGCCGAACGCCAAATACTCGAAAGCAAACGACGCCCTACTTTCCCGCGATGCAAGGTACAACTGCCCGCCAGTCGGGATCTGAGTCTAAGGTCAAAATCGCTGATCGCGGAAACTATAATAGCGAACACTTACACAATACCCTAGGTACGCATGGAAACGCTTCTGCGAATACACATCAGCGCTGGGCGCCATTAAAAGCTCCTAGTGTCTCACAAACCTATGTAGGTTTTACGAAGATGACTAAAGTACGAGATTATGAAAGATGGAGTTGTGATAATGGCAGGCAAATTGATTCCAACTTACTAACCGCGTTTAAGGCCAATCCCTACACACACAGTTTATCTAGTTGTTAAGGTACGTGAGTTAAAGATGCGGCATCCGTATTAATATGCATCCAAATGCTCCTAATATACTTTTCCATGGAAAAGATGCACAGTCATTCTTTAAGGCAGTGACCTCTGATTTATCATCTTTCTACGGAGAAAGTCATATCAAAACACCACTGTCCTCAATCCCCTATTTAAAAATAGTAAGCTGCCTTCGTGACCAGAGTATCAACTATGTTAGGAAAGAAATATCGTTTTTTGCTAAAATGGTTGTGAAGACGCCGCTAGGGTTAAGAAAAACTTTAATTCTATGTGATGCTGAACATCTAAGCCATGAAGCGCAATCGGCTCTGCGGAGGTATATAGAACTTAACAACCACACTACTCGTTTCATTATAACCACTAGGCTGCCCAATCATATTTTGTCTCCGATACTGAGTAGATTTAAACAGGTCTATCTTAGAAGTGACAAAGCCGATAGGTTGGATAAAAGATCAATGCCTAGAGTACAGTTAAAATGCATGGCTTCATCATCCTCATTAATCGATCTAGTTGATCATTATGCCAGAGATGCTAAAGACAGTACGGAACTAATGCACGCCCTTTCGCCTGAATCGCATTTGAAGGTACAAATGTTACGACCGGGGTGTAGAGAAGACAGGTTACTTACGCTGTATGGGCTGATACTAGCACAACCTCAGCCCTAACAATTCGTTCTCGCTACGTGAGGAAAATATAGTTGAACTGTACAATGGACGACTATACAGTAGCCTCTCTTTCGGAATCAAAGAACGAGTGGTGCGCGAGACTTGTTTCGACATTTACACCTGCCATTGTTCAGGGACTGCAATCTATATTTAGTGAAGCAGTTACACTTTGCGACAACGACGACGAGAGCGACAAGTATCTAATGACTTTCCAGACGTTCTTAAAGAGGATCCCAAACTGGAACCCTGAAATCACTGCAGTGGAAACTAAGCGGATTGAAGAAGAGTCAGGCTGCAACTATCTAGCTGACTTAATTACCTGTGTTCACATCGTTCAACTTAAGGCACTTAGTTGCATAAGAGTAGCTAGATCGAGTAAAAAAGTAAATATTGACATACCATCCGTAAGCAACTTCGTACATAAGGTATATGCTAAATGCGCTGGTAAGTTCTATAAGAATGTATATTTATACGAGCTAAACCAAGAACCACTCCAAATCCAGAAGAACAATAGGGAGATAGAGCTTCTCGTCAAGGAGGGTATTATGGAAGCGGTCCGTGACACGATGCCGGTTGAAGATATTCTTAAGGCTTACATGGCTGAGCAAGAGGAAACGATAAACGAGGATAAAGCGGTTGATGCACCAGCAGTGCACAGCCTCCCTACGGCATCAGTACTGAGTTCTGTTGCAGACAAACCTGCTAGTTCTGTTTCGTTAGCTCCAAAGGCGGTACCTCAGGCTAACTTCACACTGAACAAAGGGCCACTCACGGCGGGCGTTGGTAAGTTGAATATAGATCCTGGTCAGCCGTTGAATAGACTGGAGATTCCCTCTATAAGCATGCATAATTCCGTTGGTACCCCTGGTTCAGACGTTAAGGTGGCCTCCACTATTGATAAGCCCACAATCAGCTTCAACAACATCGACTATTCCCTGGACTCGGAAGGGAAACGTGGTCAAGAGATTGCGCCGAAAACGGTAGAGAGGCTAGAGTCTATTTCTGAGGAACGTAATAAGCAGCGCAAGATAGAAGAAGAAGCGGAGGATGATGAAATGACGCTTAGAATTGGAGAAGAAGTTAAGTTGGAATTGGACCAACTAGGTAACACAAGCCATAAACTGGCTGGTCCTAAACTAGAGATAGAAACGCTATGCTAACGCGTTTTAAAGCAAATGGTGAACTTACAAGTACTAGTATAATGGAAAGCAACACATACGCATTAGCTGGGCTAGTTGCATTGCTTGTAGGGGCTATCAACCTAGTTGATATTAAAATATCTAATAAGGAAAAAGAACTGGATGTTGGTGATATAATAAAGAGTTCTGTTACTGCTGGGAGTGCGTGCATAGTGGCGTCTTATGCACTGACATACATACTATCTCATCTAAGTAATGTACCTTCTGGGCCGAGTGCCTACCTAGACTCTCCTGATTTCTAACAATTATCAGTTGAAAACTCTGGGACAATTTTGTCCAAGTCCACAACGCTAGTATCTTTTTTCACTTTATGCTCATGAACTTGGAACTTTGAGAATACTCTACGTTCCAGTTGTTTTTCAGGAAGATGTTTAGTTACTGTCCGAGCGATCATTTTGTACAGTTTGAAATCTGGATATCGCTCTTCTCCGTTGCTTTTGTACAATATGTTTTTTCCGTCATCGCTACAGCACCATTCTGCAATAGTTTTTCCGACCTCAGACTCGGCCATTCCGCGCATATCCATAAAGTCTAGAAGTGAGACTGCAAGCCTGCAAAGGTCAAAGCTTTTATTAGGCGGAACTACACGGCTTTTTTTATCGTAGCAAGGCCCAAAGTTATATTGTGACCAGGCATCGCCGCCCTCGATGAAACTACTGCTACAAAATAGTTGGTCCCTGTATCTGTATATTGACCGTCCAAAATCTATAATTTTCCAAATTTTCCCGAAAGTAGGGACTTTATAGAATTTCCCCGAGTATTTATACCAGATATGTGTAATATCCGTTCTTACGAACATGATGTTGCTTGAATGTAAGTCGTTGTGAGTCAGATCAAATGTTTTTTGGAATGTGATTAGTGACATAATGATTTGCATCAAAGCAGCTGAAAGTTCTCCCTCACCCATAGCGTGTTTTTTCTTTAACAGCAGGCTGTCTAATGTACCTTCGAGTTGCTCCATAATGACAGCCGCCACTGCGAAATCTTTTATCTCGATTACTATTTGAGTATCTTCTTCGTCTTCTAGATCATTGTACTCGTCGCTTTCACTCGATAGTTCCGCTGAACTATCCGACGTAAAGGACTCCCTCGACGATAGATCAGACGTTCTGTCATAGCTAACTTCTTTGTTGTTGGTAGGGTGCATCGTTTCTTGAATATCGTCGATTTCTAACGGAATAACATCTTCATTGTTATCTGAAATGTTGATCGGCGGTCGTTTCTTAGGACTACTGTGTAGGCACTTCGCAATTACACCACTAGTATCGTTGTATATAGTGCCAGCACTATTCAGGAAGTAATTATTGTGAGCTAATATGTCGATGTCATCCTGGATATCATAGAGGAAACAATCTTTTGTGCCTATAGGAGCGCCGTGGCATTCAACCACATTAGGAAGATCGTATTTTCTGCTCAACACCTCTGCCAACTGCACAAAAGTGCTATCAACATAAGCGGAGTTATTAGCATTGTCTGATATGTCTGTTTTTGATTCGCTCATTCCAGGTAAGAGAGACGATTCGATTTCGCCCGTAAGGAAGAGAACAGGATCTACTATAGGGCAGTATTTAATGAATACTTTTTTAGTAAATGGAACAGTAGGCGTACCTATAATAGCTTGATAGCTGTTGTCGTCTAGTTTAGATGTGATAGACTTGATAGGGTTAGTAAGTTTTATATACTGACAATCTTCGTTGCAAACATTAGCTGGTAGTCTCTTAAGAGTAGGATAGAAGCCCTGAAGACTAGCCATACCGTCCATTGAATCATATAGAGTGTTGCTATTGGTTACTAGTTGTTTTTTCATCAGTATGTTGTCGGGACGTATTAAAATCCGTCGAATCAAACTTCTTTGCGCCGAGCAGGTGGGATTATAATGTCCTCGATGAGCATGTCTGCTGAGTTAGAACTATCTAAATTCAACATGTCTCACATAAGCTTTAAACCGCATGAAAACAAAGGACCTGTAGTCGTCTTAATAGGAAGACGAGACACAGGCAAGAGTTACCTAGTTAGGGATCTTCTTTTTCATCACCAAGATATTCCAATAGGTACTGTAATATCGGGTACGGAAGCGGGCAATGGATTCTACAGCTCTCATGTTCCAAAATTGTTCATACACGAAGAGTATAGTACGGGAATAATTGAGAACATCCTTAAACGGCAGAGAACGGTGCTTAAGCAGATAAAAAGAGAAATGGCTGCGTATAAGAGATGCAATTTGGACCCAAGGGCCTTCGTAATTCTTGATGATTGCCTTTACGACGCATCGTGGACACGTGACAAGATGATGCGGCTTCTATTCATGAATGGTCGGCATTGGAAGATAATGCTCATCATAACAATGCAATATCCACTGGGTATTCCGCCCAATCTCAGAACCAATATTGACTATGTATTTATTCTTCGCGAGCCATACATCAAGAATCGCAGGATAATACATGAGAACTATGCTGGGATGTTCCCAACATTTGAGTCATTCGCTCAGATAATGGACCAGTGCACAGAAAACTATGAGTGTCTAGTCATAAATAATAATTCTAAAAGTAATAGGTTACAAGATCAGATTTTTTGGTATAAAGCTGAGGCACATTCTGCATTTAAGTTAGGCTCGAAAGAGTTTTGGGAGTTGTCTAAGAACATTGACTCAGATGACGATGATATGCAGACTTACGACCCAGCAAGCGCGAGGAATCCAACTCGCGGTCCGAAGATAAATGTAAAAAAATCTAAATGGTAAACAATGAGGGGAAGGCTTATACTAGACAAACCAAGCCCTGATACGATGGTAAGTGACGTAACACAAACTCGTGTAGCCCCAGGCGTGGTCATCGAAGAATGGAAGCCGGGGCGTGGATACGTTCTTGTATATAAGAAGAGCGGCATAAAAAGTGATAAGGCTCTTATATTCGTGCACGGGGGTAGTTTTACAGCTCTGTCCCCTAACGAGAGCGCGTACGTCTTCCTGGCACAAGAATTATGCAAACGGACCGGCTATTCTGTAATTGTTCCAGACTACCCTCTCGCACCCTTCAAGCGCTATCCGGCGCAACCTAACTCCATTCTTAAGACTAGGATGTATTTCGCAAATCAATTCAAAGATTTCTTTCTAGGTTCCGATTCAGCAGGCGGTGCCATAGCTTGGTCTATGCTATCGATGAACCCGGGTGCTTTTTCCAGAGCATGGTTTCTAAGCCCGTGGCTCAACCTTCAATGTGATAGTAATAGCTACACTACACGGGAGTACTGTAAGGCAACCGGGCAGGGTGATCGATTGTATAAAGGGAGTGCCGAGCAGAAGAAAAACGAGTACGAGGAAGTAGCCTTGCAATATTTGGGTAAAGCTAGTCGTTTAAAAGACCCTATTGCAAATCCGTTCATGAACAAACCCTCGATTCTGAGAAAATTTCCCGACACGTTATTATTGGTTGGTGACTCTGACAGCATACGGGACGATGGATTAATCATGGCAGGGAGGCTCCAAAACAATGACTCAATTTCATATGTCAGCATTTACGATGACATGTGGCACGACTGGATGCTCTATTCACAGCGATCGTGTCCCTTGCAAGGTAAGGCTGCATATGCACAAATATGCAATTTCATGCAAGGCTATTCCGATGAGTGTTCGGTGCCGCAAACACAGCTATCATCAGTAAATGCATCAGTCATTTTAAGTACTAAGTAGGACAATTGATAGTCCGGAAAGGACCAATCCCATTATTTGGGATTTACCTATTGATGCACCAAACAAGAGCCATGAGGCGATTGCTACGGTTGCTGTATAGAGATTGCTAACAGCATCTGAAAACCCAGGATTCGGGGCTGTAGTATAAGAATTAAACAACGCAGTGATACCTGCGGCTCCAGATAGACCGCCAATCATAGTTATGAATGCAAAAGACGGACTGTCCATGATCCTATACAAATCTGCATTATACGACTGCAACATTCCCTCCCTAGCAATCGATGGTTTCACCGCAACTAAAATGCTAATCATTATTCCAATTAAAGCCTGTGAAAGGTACAAAGCGTATGACTGAGAGAACGTTCCACCGACGCTTGTGCGCCTACGCTTAGTGATAACGTAGCCAAGAAAGGCTCCAATACCGTAGAGTAGACCCGATCCTAAGGCAAATGCAAGCCACTCCCACCATTGCTTACCTGAGACGTCACGGTCGTCAGTTGGCTTAGCCGTCTTTGCCGTTTTAACTTCTCGTTTTGTAAGGAAATAAGCACCTATTAAATATATTATAATTCCTAGAACGTTATGTAGTGCCAACTGAGAGCCATAGAACAGCACTGGCAAAACTGAACTTATTACGAGAGATATATTACTCAGGCTAGCTGCTATTCCGGGATTAATGTCACCTTCCCGCTCTCCAACAGCATATGCCTTGTAAAGTAATCCATTTGCAAAATACAAGCAAAGCGCATACATTGGTAAGAGTACTCCAGCACTTATTGCCGATCCCCAAGCACCATAGATTAACGGTGCCGCCGTTGATTTCGTAAAAAAACGGTAACAATGATCTATTAATGGACCGCCAATTGCAACCCATAAATGCATCATAGTGCCAATGGACAGAGAATTGAATGTCTTAGAGCCCGTGAGATCATAAGCGATTAGGTCCTGTGCGGCAAAGGCGGCATTGGACAACAATGCATTTAGAAGCCACCACATGTAATACTAGGGGAGAATAATAACAGTCGCAGCTACTGTTTTCTACGTGCGCTTCGTGTTTTTTTTTTTGCTACCCTATACTGTCTTGCAATTTGACTAACATCAATCGGCTGCTTAACCCACTGCATACCCTGCATATAACCTTTTTTCTTTGTATCGTTTGTTCTTTTTATTTGCGCTTTAGTAAGTCGCGACCATGCCTTCGCCGGAAGGTATCTCAATCTACCTCTAGACGACTTGCCGCTGTGTGTCCGCCATCGTTCCTTCCCCCATGCGCTTAATTTGTTTGACCTAGACTTATTTCCCTTGTATTTACCACCATGTTCTTTATAATACTTTGTAGCCCACTGCATTTTCCTAGCACTATGTTTGCATAGATTTGCCTTAACGCACGCTTGTTTTTTTGCCTCCTCCCATAAAGCTTCATCTTTCTTCACAGATATCATCTTTAATAAATGCTTCCTTAAAACTTTAAGCGAGTCTCGTTTATAGCTTTATCAGTTTTATAGGTACGCATTTCGGAAGCTGTAAAGCTAAACCGCTCGCCGTTTCCGAGCAATTATGGAACTCGCATTGTCTATGGAGCCTGCAGAATGTTAGACCGCATTTGCAATGCATGTTTATTTCTGATAGTTTAAGCACTCGTTTGCAATCAACATGGTTACATCTTGTCTTGGGCATTGAAGTATACTTATGGATCCTATCTTTATTACTTTACTTGTGCTAATTTTATTCAACTATGGTCATCACTGGCAGGCTCTTTCCCCTCGCACTCGTCATCACTGGCAGGCTCTTTCCCCTCGCACT
>CERI01093679.1_pt1 | contig 11692 bp, 16 predicted proteins | sample 350261 | NCBI WGS metagenome assembly CERI01 (sample SAMEA2620979, study PRJEB7988) | marine metagenome | isolation source: saline water (ENVO:00002010), including
TCTGACGAAGAAACAGAAAATTCTGATGAAGAAACAGAAAATTCTCACGAAGAAACAGAAAATTCTGATGAAGAAACAGAAAATTCTGATAAAGAAACAGAAAAAGATACCGAAAATATAGAAAAAGACACGAATAAAGAACCAAATAATACTTTAGAACAAGACACTAATGTATTAGTAAATCCTGAGCAAGTAAATATATTTCCTACAGAAACACAATCAATAACTCAAATATTAAATATAGATACTAGATTTAGACCTAATTATTATGACACATTATCAACATCATTTACAGTTGATCTTCCGGAAATTCAACGAAATGTGTTAAGTATTAGGGTTGCCTCTATAGAAATGCCTATGACATTTTATTCAGTCTCTTCACTATTAAAAAATAATACTATGTTAATTTTAGGTGACACATCTAATATAGATGTATCTTATGCAGATACTAATTTTGTGCCGTCACAAAAAGCTTGGTTACTAACAATTCCAGATGGTAATTATGACACAACATGGACAGGTTCTTTAACTACAAATGTTAGCATAGTTAATGATGCTATTAGTTCCGCAATACCGGGTGCTATTGATTCCAATTACACGTTTTCACAGATTCTTGATGTTTCTGATAATCATTATATAAATTATAATGATTCTGCAATAGATTTGGAATTTTCAACAGATGGAATTACAAGAAAATCAATTTTTACAGATGTAAGTAATACAAATTTTATTACTGGTTTAAAGTTCAATATTGATCAAAGTGGTAATATTGATAATAAAACTAATATTCAATTAAAATTAGGATGGGTTTTAGGTTTTCGTAATTATGAATATAACATGACAACATATACAAATCCTATTACAGGTACAGAGACTTATACTATCACTTCTGAAGGTTTACCTTTTCTTTCTGGATTACGTTATTGTTTTTTAGCAATTAATGATTTCAAAAATGCTTGTTTACCACATCATATTTTAACTTACTCGGATTCAGTTAGAAGCGAACATATAATATGTAGGATAAATCTTGCACCATCTAGCATGATGTTGGGTGGGCGTGATGGTGCCTACACACACAATGGAAGTCGTATGCGAAAATATCAAGGTCCAGTTGATATAATACGATTACATATTTCTTTGCATGATGAATATGGAAGAAATATAGATTTAAACAATATGGATTGGTCTTTTACTTTAGCTTTTGAGAAGAAATTTCATGATAATAAAAAGATATATATATAAATGAATTCCTCAGAAATTAATCTTAATGCACAAGAATATACTATTTTGGAGCTAAAAGAAAAGTTTAAATTATCTGATAATTATAATGCTTCCGACGTAAATCATAGTGTTGATCGTCTGGTCAATATTGGTAATAACACTTTAGCGAAAAATGAAAAAGATAACTTTTTGGCATTTTTAGCAAATGCAAAAAAACGGTTGTTAGAAAATACAAGCACACGCAATGAATCATACAATTATTTAAATGAATTATTACCTTCACAACGCGAACTGACTGTTATTCCACAAATGCATAGTGCACCTCCTGAGTTATCGATCCACAATAATCCAGAACCTATTAAAAGTTCTGCCGATTTAGTTATAGATAGAACCAAGCCAAATAATGATAATAGTATGACAATACCTATAAAAAAAATAGGAACTCGCACTAAAAGACTTGTAAAAATAGATAGTCAATACAGACCAATAATTTCAACAATAGATTCTCAAGGACAGTCAACAATAAGTGGAGCTCCAGAATTGTCAAGTACTACACTTAATACAAATTTTACTATTAATTTATCAGAACCATTAGATAATGTTGTTTCTGTTAGACTGTACGCAATTAATATTCCAACAACTTGGTATACTTTTGATAGTCATTTAGGAAATAGTTTATTTTCATTAGATGGTAATACAACTGATTGTAGTTCCATTGAACATGGTAATTATACACATGAAACGCTTATTAGTGAGCTTTCTAGTAATACAGATATGACTTTTTCAATTCATCCACAAACAAATAAAATAGTTATCAAAAATGATTCTGAAAAAGATCAGAGTTTTTTATATTACAGTAAAGATGGTTTAATTGACAATAACAACAATCGTGGTGGAAATTATGTTGACCAAAATTTAGGTTGGCATCTTGGTTTTCGCCGTATACCGGATGATTCAAATCAAATAAAAATAGATATTTCAAAGAATGATACTATTACTGGCGATGTTCCCATTAATGTTAATGGTCCAAAGTCTATGATTTTGGCATTAGATGATTTTAATCAACATCAACATGTAAGAGGGTTCATAAATGTAACTGATGGTAATACATCTGTTACTGCAATACGTCCAGCTAGAGCATCTAGTAAAGAAAATCAAAATCTAACAAAGAACCAATTGTATGCAAACCAATCACTTCTTGAAAAATCAACTGATCCAAATCGTCGTATTGTTGGTCCTAGAATACCTGATGCATTTGCAACAATTTCATTGCAATCAATTAATTCACTAAGACCCGAACCATATGTTGCTTATGGTGGTGATTTAGAATATAATGAACGTAGTTATTCAGGTCCTGTTAAAATAGAGAAAATAAAAATTAGACTCTTTGATGATAAAGGTAATTTGGTTAATTTAAATGACAATGATTGGTCACTTACGCTATTGGTTGAACAATTATTCTAATTAGTTATTGTTTTTCTTTGGTAATTTAATTATTATTTTTTTATAGAAAATAATAATTTTATTTACGCATTTGAAGATTTAAATCGCGTGTAAAGATAATAAATATTATATAAGTTTAGATATTTCATTAAAAGCATCTCGTAATTTTTCTTTTGAAATACAGGATGAGTAATGAGGAACTTTAAATATTTTATATCTTTCTTAAAGATCATTTAAAATTTTAAAACAATCATTACCAAACGCAATAATGATAGGATTAGTTGCCACAATATCTTTTAATTCTATTTCAAATGAGTTAATATTTTTTTTTTTATATCTGGGTTAGAATTAAGATATTTCATTACTTTACCAGAGATAACTTCTTCATAGTCTTTTATAATATCAGTCATATATGCACCACTAAAGATAGTATATTCAACCGCATATCTGATTTTATAATGATGTGCAGTAGAATATGTCGGGTGAAAATTTTGAAATGGACAATCAATTGATCCTTTTCCAGAAAGATTTAGTCCAACAAGTATAATATTTCTTTTAATATTTAAATTGTCCATGTTGTCAAAATGTGAAATATCTCCCATTCCGAATTTTGGTTTTTGCGTTTTATCAATTTTTTGCCAAATTGCGAATGAAGCCATATGACCATATTTATCTTTAATTTCCTTATATGTAAGCATTTTTTTTATTATTTGTAATTATTACAAGATCAAATTTTATAATTCGGCGTTTTAAATGTTCAAAGGTGTATATTCAAAATTTTAATTATTAATATAATTTATATGTGTTATAGTTACGATGTTTCTAAAAATACATTTTTGATTGGTACATTTTTATCGATTATTAACTTATATGTATTCCGAAAAAATACAATTTATGTTTCGTTAACATTATATTGGTTTTGGGGAGGTATATTGATGCAACTATGGGAAACTTTATTGTGGAAAAATTATCACTGTAAATTTATATCAAATATTGCTATGATTAATAACTTACTACAACCGGTATTATTATTAATATTTTTATTAATATCAAATTATAAAAAATTGCAAAAAAAAAATCTACCATTGATTATTTCTATAGCAGTCTTTTATTTGCTTCTTGTTTCTATTCTCATAAATAAATCATCAGGTTGCGTAAAATTCAAAGAAGGTATTTTATTGGAATGGTGGAATGTACCGAGCTCAATATTATATTTAGTAACAACCTTATCCTTATTTTATTTATTACTTGATATCCGGATGGCTTTATTTCAAATATTTTATTTCTTAGGTTCTTTATTAACAGCAAACATCTTACACGGCACTAATATCAAGGAAATGTTATTCAATCCTCAACCTAGTAGAGTTGCATCAATATGGTGTTGGTGTGCTGCTTTTGTACCCATTTACAATTATTTACTATTCAAATATATTGATCTATCTAAATAAATCAAATCATATCCATATGTAATTTATTATTTATCAATTATTTCTATAATATGTGATGGTAAATTTGGACAATTTGGATCATTAATTTTTTCATTCCAATATATTGTTAGAGGTACATCACATGCATTTGGTGATTTTGAAGTCCATTTATCTTTACAACACGTTAGATATAATTTATGTATTCGGTTTAATATTCCTCCTGCATTTCTTGGTGGCATATGTTTAACAGCCCATTCAAATTGCATTGATTCTATCTTATTTCTAAATCCATTTACTAAACAAATATGTCTCCACCCTGGCCCCTTACTAGTTGTATATTTTGCTCCTCCAACAATTTCACCATTGTGTTGTCTTAGCCTTCGTGTTGGGTCAGGTGAAACACCTGCATATGTACAGTTTTTATTTTGAATAATATAAAATATCCAAGATTCATTAGACATTTTATATAATAGTATATTACTTTTAACTGGATATCATTTTTACATTTTCTTTTTTTAATCTTTCAGGACATCTTCTCATATGTGCTGATTTTGATTGTTGGTTTTTACCAACATAATCACAGTAATCACAAACAAATTTACTTGATGAAATAGAATATTTATTGCTTAAAAATCCTTCTAATGTTGGTAATGTTAGTTCTTCTATTTGTTTTAATAAACTTTTATTAAATTCCTTTGATAATTTTATTAGTTTCATCTTTGATGTTACAAAGTTTTGGTACTCTGCATTTATATACTCTACTTGCTCTTTTGGTATACTATCTTGTTCACTTGTTTGATCTTCGTACACATCTATTTTATCTTTTAAATGATCAATTATATCTACTGCTATCTTAATTTTTTCTGGACTATTATGAACATCATGTACATACACTAAAATATTTCCATTGTGTATATTTATTTCAAAATCATCTTTTGTCGTTATTTTTCCATTTTGAGAGAGAAATATACCACAACAATTCTGTTTTTCTATATCATGAATGAACTTAATTACTTCTTTTTGAACAACAGAACGCCCCCAATCTTTATTTTCAACTAATATTACTGGTTTATTTTTACGTGTTAACATTATATCACCTGTTTCTTTTGTTTGTCCAACTGATTCAACACTAGCACTTGGGTATAGTGTTTCAATTACATTTTTCAATACATTTTCAGACATTTGTCCTTTTACACTAGAGTTTTCAAATTTACTTAACAAATTATTAACACTATTGTTAAGTGTTGTTGTTTTCTCTCCATTTGATGAAGATAATTCATGTATACTTCCAATTTTATTATCTAATCTTTGTTCGGTTGTAGTAATTGCTTCATTCATGGCATGGTGTGACGATTGTATTGCTTTTGTTATTTTATTATCGAAATTATTTAAATAATTATTTAGAGTTTGTTCATTTAATGAGTTTGAAAGTAACTTGTTTGTATCTTGTAACACTTTTTCTTGAAAATGTTTTACAATATTATCTATTTTTTTCATAAGTTCTTCATCATTTTTTGGAATCGTTTGAAGTATCATTGTATTTGTTTTTTCAAATAATAAGCTATTTTGTTCTTTCAACATTGGTGCAATTTTGTCTGAAACATTGCAGGTTAAAATCATTTTTAAATCTTCTGTATATTCCTTTTTAAGTTCCCCCATTTTTACTGCAAATTGTGCTTGTGTATCTGCATTTATTTTTGAAACATTTAATGATACACTATCTATTTTATTATTGACTGCTTTTAAACTGTCTAATATATCTAAAACAGTAGAGTTATTCATAGTATTATTCATATTTTCATGCAATATTTCCATTATTTCTATAAACTTTAATATGGTTTTTTCCACATCAAGATTTGTATGTTCATTAAAAAAATTTAATATTTTCTTATTTTTTATTTCCATATAGTGTAAATTAAACTAAATATTTAAATAAATTTTTAGTTTAATTTATTACAAATAAATTATCATTATCATGACGTTGGTTTCTTGTTATGTAGTGTTTTATTATTTGGTATAAATTGGTGGATTACGAGATTTACGAGTTCTATTAAACGGTCTTGGTGGCGACGGTAGCGGTATTGGTGTTGTTGGTGGTGGACGAACAACTCTCTCTTCTAAATCTGTTATAAATCCTTCTATCTTTGAGATTGTATCGTTTTTTAAATTACCAGTTTTTTTCCAGTTCTCTATCTCTTTCCCAGATATCATTTCATTGCCATAATCATCTACTAAATTATCACTATTAATAGCGCTATATAAATCTGCTGGATGTTTTTTAAAAAGTGTAATAAATTTTGAAAAATTTAATAATGTTTTTTTATATTTCTTTTCATCATCTATATATTCATCACCTACATATTCACGCGTAATAGCACCAGATTCATTGTAGAAAAAATTATAATTGTTTTCAAAACTAGTAGTACCTGACTTTGATACTCTCTTACTTTGGGGGACGATTTTACTTAAAATAATATTAACTATTTTTTTTTGATATGTATCTAATAAAACAGATTTTTTTATGGTATTTCCATCTAAGTACAAACCGGATGACCTGACGGGAAAAGAATGAGAAAATCTTTTTCTGCTAATATTAGTTTTTTTAGTTATTAAATTTGGGGTATTACAATATTTATTTATTTGTATATGACACTGTTGTATAAATTTATTACTTATATTCTTTGTATCTCCTTTTTGTTTATTTAAGCAATTATAAAAAGCACTATCGCACTTCAACATCCTTTCAGAATCTAGATATGGCTTAGCTTCGGGTGTGTCCTGATTAAATATATTTACTAGAAGAACATTTCGTTTATCTTCATGTGTTTTTTGTAAGCTAATTTGGAGAAAACATGGTACATTGCAATCATCAAAAAGTGTAATTTCTATATATTTGTTTTTATCTAAAGTATGTAAATTTTTATGATAAGTTTTTATTGAATATCTAGAATTTTTTAAAAATTTTAATTTGTTAGAAATATTTTTCATATTTTTAAGAGTACATTTTCCATTTGGTATAATTCTAAAATTAAATCTCTTATTATTTGTTTTTAGAGTTCTAATATTACCTTTTTTTTTTTTACTAACATTTTTACAATTCATATATATAGTATTACAATAAATAAAAAATATTTTATTTATTGTACTATGATTGATTTAGTATGATTTTAGAAAATTAAATAATTAATTACCAGCGCAACATACGAACATGTCTCATTGGAGGATTTCTTGAGGGGGTATTGTGTCCACTATTGATTTTAGTAGATTTTCTATGTTTTTGGCTATTCTTTAGGCTATTTGTTTCTTGTTTGAGTGAATATTTATTAGTCTTTTCAAGTTGTGATATCATATTAATTACGTTGTTATTATTCATTGTTTTTATGGTGTAAACTCTAACAAAATAAGCATTTCAATTTTATTTTAAAATATAGATATAAATTATAATGCCAGATAACAAATTAGATGATATCGTGATGGACCATGTAATAGAGCTTTTAGAAAAAAAAAATTTTAAGAAGAAATTAATAAAAAAGTTAAATGAAAATATTGATGTTCCACTATTTAACGAAAAAGTTGAAAAAAAAATATTAGATAAATTTTACGAATTATTATTGGAAGGAATAAAAGAATTAGACCTTTAAATAATAAAAATTAATTAATAAACAAAATTATGAAGAACCACTACAGCCACATTTTACATTTTTTTTCATACCTATTTTTTTAAGTCTTGTGTAATCAGAAGAATCACGTACTAAAGTAGTATTACTTTTATCACTGTTATATGAAAAATTAAGAACTCTTCTATCAGAAGCTACATTGTAAGTTGTTGGTAACAAATTATCTTTACTAGTTGTCATTATATATATATAATTTAAAAAAATATTATATAATAATTATTAAATATGGGAGCAATTGTTTCAAAATCTAATAATCGCAAACGTAAAATTATAATTAATTTTGATAAAACATGTAACATAGAATATAAAACACAAGCACCTGGTATTCGCGGACCTCCTAAAGATAGTCTTTGGAAAAATAATATAAATAAAAAAAACATTATTTAAAATGTCAGAAATAGTTAGCGTACCGTGTGCTTATTTAATTATTATTTTACTAATAGTATCTTTTATATGCTTAATTTATTATATTGCAACAAATCCATCTAAATTAAATTGAAATAATGTAAAAAATTATATGTGAGTATATAATGACATTAGTATATTCACATATTACGCCTGATGATGGGTATTTTAAATTATATAATACAGAGTTTCCTTATCAATATGATATATTATATAATAAAATAAAAAATAATGTTTATCATTGTGATGGATATTCTGTAAACTCACGTCATTCTGGAATTTTTACAATAATATCTGAGAACGTTGGAAATCCTTTTTGTAAAGACTGGGAATATATACCAGAAAGATATGTTTACCAAGAAATGCCTCTTATTTTGAAAGAACTAATGGTAATTGCTCAAAACATATGTACGCATCATAAATTAACAGAAGCAATTGTAAATGTATATGATGATGGTGACTTTATAGCATATCATAAGGACTATCATGAAAAAAATAAAAAGCCTATTGCAGTAATGTGTTCTTTTGAAAAAGATAAAAATAAAACACATACGCTTGAATTTTATCGTACATTAGATGATCCAAAAACAACACGTAAAGATAGAAGTGACGAAGGATATTCATTATTTATACCATTAAAAAATAATTCAGTAGCAATAATGGATGGAATGCAAAGACGATATGTTCATGCATTACACCCTGGTAAAAAACGCATATCTGTTGTATTTAGATAGATATATCTCCGATTGTAATAAGTATATCACCCTCATCTGGATATTTAATTTTCGAAAATGTTTTACTATGATAATATGTATTAATTGTGCTATTTGGTAATGTTTCTCCAGTAGAATATAGTAAATCACATTGAATATGAGGAGATACATTATTTTGTCCATATTTACTTACAAAATTAATAACAACACCCCAATATCTATCTGAACGTTGTTCCAAATAATTCCGCAATTGCCATACATTTTCTTGTTTTGTTACATTATTTGATTGTTTTAGTTCCAAAATACCATTTAAATCTAGAAGCTCAATATCTGATTTCAAAAAGTGATTATTTCCAATAACAACTTCTTTATTTTCCGAATCTTTAAAACTATAATTAAATACTAATTCACACGAAGTAGCCATTGTTAATTTTTTTAATTCATTTACTAACAAATCTCTATAAATACTTTCTTTCAAAAAAGGTCCAACGCGGTTCATAATACCCATACTAATATTACAAAATATTTCTGCATATTGTTCAGCTTCTTCAAGTGTAACATTTTGATTCATCGTGTAAGATATATAGTTATATTATTGACGTTTCAATTTTATAAACTACAATCATATTTATAACCATTTCTTATAATTTTATCTCCTTTGATAAGTCTTACAATATTTTTACAAATTTCATCGTGATCATTAGTATCTACATATATATACTCATATAATGGTGTTTTGCACCCTACAGTTATCCACAAATTTTGTGATTTTTCTAAAAAAATAGTATGATATCGTCGATATCTTTTTTCATTTGATACCCATCTATATGGTTGTATTGTATCGTAACATTTGTATAATATACTTACAAATGGTCTTTTTAAGAAGTCTACGCCAATCATTATTGGAGATGTATGTTCTTTAGGTAACATAAAACATGCACTTCTTCCGTTTAGAGAAACAAAATTTTCAAGTAACACCATTGGCCAAAAAGTATTTTTAAAATATTTTAAAACAGAATTTTTATGAAAAGTAGTAAGTTTTGTTTTTAATATTTTCCTATTATTTTGAACATGAATAATGCTTGAATGAATATCGTATTTATTCAATTTTGTTATTATTAATAATTTATCCGTATTTTTTATGTTCAAAAATTGTATTATATATGAAATTAAATCAGAATAATTAAATAAAAATTTCATATACTAATTACTATATATAGATTTATACTATAAAAAAATATTAGTTTATAATAATTATCTATCTTTATATGTCACATTTGAATTAGAATTTTTTTCCCATTTGTTATGTGTTTCGAAACAAAATTTATTGGTTTAATCTTTTCAACTTTTCCACCAGAAGTGCTATGAATAACACGTTTTATATTTAGTTTTTGTATTTGATTCATACAATCAACACATGGTCCGGACTCTTGAAGATCATTATTTGCATCCAAGCGAACAACATACAAAACTACTTTTTTAAAATTATAGTTTTTTTTATGTACTTCACGGATTGCAGCAATTTCAGCATGACATGTCATACAATTACTAATAAATCCATCTTTGGACGAAGACCGATAACTATTGTGTCCACGCCCGATAATTTTACCATTTTTAACAGCAATACAACCATGCCTCATTAAACACGGTGAATTATGTGCTTCAGTTGCAGCTAAATTTATAAACTTATTATCTTTATTAGACAACATATAAATTTACATAAATAAAATTTATATTCGTAAATCAATTTTAAATAATTTGTTGTAATAATATTATATGTTTCAAACAAACACATATAACATTTCTAATAAATATATAAAAAAAAAACCCTCATATTCACAAGAAATGGAATTTTTAATTAAGAAATTAAAAAAAACACATACATATAAATGTATTTATTGTAAAGAATTTTCTAATGAAATCGCTTATATTCACGAATGTATACACATTTAATACATTTTCCTTCATCAACTTTAAAAATGATTTAAAAAAAGAAATTTATAATTGTTTAAGTATGACGACCCATGCGTTTGAGGCAGAGATTAATGAGTTAATGGGACTTATTGTACACAGCTTTTATAGCAATAAAGATATATTTTTGCGCGAATTAGTATCAAATTCGTCGGATGCCTTAGATAAAATAAGGCATATATCATTAACTAACCCCGATGTTATGAAAGATAATGAAAATATGAATATTAGAATTATTCCAAATAAAGAAAATAATACACTAACAATTGAAGATGATGGTATTGGTATGAGTTATGACGATCTTGTAAATAATTTGGGTACAATTGCCAGGTCTGGAACAAAAAATTTTACAAGATTAATGAAAGAAAAGGGAGAAAAAACAGATACAAGTCTAATTGGACAATTTGGTGTTGGGTTTTATTCAGCATTTCTTGTAGCAAATACTGTAGAAGTATTTACAAAAACTCATGACGGAAAAGAATATATTTGGAAGTCAGATGCAAATAAAGAATATACTATTGAAGAATCACTAGAACCGAGATTACAACGCGGTACTAGAATGGTTCTTCATATGAAAGAAGATGCCAATGAATATTTAGAAGAAAAAAAACTAAAAGATATCGTAATGAGACATTCACAATATGTTGGTTACAATATTGAACTTATGACAGAAAAAGAAATAGAGGAAGAAGTTGAAGAGGAAGAAGTTGAAGAGGAAGAAGTTGAAAAGGAAGACGTTGAAAAGGAAGAAGTTGAAAAGGAAGACGTTGAAAAGGAAGACGTTGAAAAGGAAGACGTTGAAAAGGATGTTGAAGACGTTGAAAAGGATGTTGAA
>CERI01098673.1_pt1 | contig 11685 bp, 5 predicted proteins | sample 350261 | NCBI WGS metagenome assembly CERI01 (sample SAMEA2620979, study PRJEB7988) | marine metagenome | isolation source: saline water (ENVO:00002010), including
GTACATTAACTGCACATGGTGGAATTGTAAGTGATAATGGATTTACTGTAGAAAATAGTAATGGTAATATTTCTACAAACGGCACATTAACAGTAAATGGTCATACTGATTTGAATTCTAGTGTAACAATAGATGGTCTATTAACTGCGTATGGTGGAATTGTAAGTGATAATGGATTTAGTGTAGGAAATAGTAATGGTAATATTTCTACAAATGGCACATTAAATATTGGATCCACAGGAACAATAGGTAATACATTGACATGTAATGGTCATGTTGATATGAATTCTAGTGCAACAATAGATGGTTTATTGACTGCATATGGTGGAATTGTAAGTGATAATGGATTTAGCGTAGGAAATGGAAATGGTAATATTTCTACAAACGGTACATTATATATAGCAAGTACAGCAACAATAAATAGTACATTGACATGTAATGGTCATGTTGATATGAATTCTACTGCAACAATAGATGGAATATTAAAAGTTAATGAAATAAGACATACAAGTGGACAATCAGATAAAAACATAGTTATTGGAATGGCCAGAATTGGTGGTGCTGCGGCAAATTTAAATGATAATTCTGCCTATTTTGGAACATCCGATTCGATACATAATAATAATTATTCTAGTTATCCAACTGAATATGCTATAAAACAAAAACCATCTAATGATACATGGATAAATGCGATAAATGGTCAAAAATTACATTTATGTATAAATAATAGTTCTATGTTATCTTATGATGGTTCAACATTAGATATGAATCAAAGAACAATTACAAATGTTTCTTCTATTACTTCTACCGAATTTAATGGTTATTTAAATGGTAATATATCGGGAAATGCAGGAGGTAATGCGAATACAGCAACTCAATTACAAAGTACAAGAACAATTGCTGGTAGTAGTTTTAATGGAAGTTCAGACATAGATATAAATTATAATAATTTACAAAATAAACCAACACATTTAAGTCAATTTACAAATAATATAAATATTAGTGCAACTACAATAACAGGTACAATAAATAATGATATATTACCTGTGTTACAAACAAGTAAAATACCATCATTAGATGCAGTAAAAATAAGTAGTGGTACATTTGATATTGGTAGAATTCCTGCACTTGACTGGAGTAGAATTTCTGCGGCGGTGGAGGCAAATGTATCTACCGGTACAATTTCAACATCAGCTGGTTCTATAATAGGTGATTCAAACAACACTATAAATATTGGTTTTAATGCAGGAGCTATTCCGGGTCAATATAATGAAAAAAGTATTAATATTGGATATGATGCGGGTAGCTCGGGTTCTGGAATGTCGTCAATAGCAATAGGAGATAGTGCGGCTAGAGACGGTCAAGACCACAATTCTATTGCTATTGGCTACTATGCGGCAGAAACTAGTCAAGGGCACGCCTCTTTGGCTATTGGCTATGAAGCAGGTAAAACAAATCAAAAAGACTATGCTGTAGCGGTCGGGAAGCATGCTGGTTCTATTAATCAAAGTAGAGGTAATACGGCTATTGGGAGTAGTGCTGGATATCAAAATCAAGGTGGGGGAAGTACTGCAATAGGGGGGGGGGCGGGGGCATATGATCAAGGAGGAGAATCTACTGCTATTGGGGGTGGTGCTGGAAATTATCTTCAAGGTATAAAGTCAATTGCGATAGGGGTTGAGTCTGGGAAACGTGAGCAAGGAGACCATGCTGTTTCAGTTGGTCAAAAAGCAGGATATGAGAGTCAAAAAATAGGATCTATTGCTATTGGATATCTGGCTGGATATAATTATCTAGGTGAAAACTCTATTGCTATTGGAAAACAAGCAGGAGAATTTTCGCTGCCAAATAATAATATAATGTTAAATGCAACAGGTAATACATTGGGTAGTAATGTTAATGATGCATTATTTATGAAACCGATTAGAAATTCGAATAATAGTCAGTATTTATTATATGATGTCGCGTCAGGAGAAGTAACATATGGTACAAATACTAGTGATGATAGATTAAAACATAATGAAATAGATATAACAAATGGATTAGAAATAATAAGACAATTAAAACCACAATTTTATAAAAAAACACGCACAATATATCAAACAGATATGTCAGGTGATGAAATTGTACCAAGAAAAGATATAAATGGTAATATAATGTTTTATGGTGTAAATTATAAGGGAGATATTGGAAGAGAAAATGTGAATTGGGATTATGACGCGGGTTTAATCGCACAGGATTTGTTAAAAATACCAGAATTAAGTTTTGCGGTAAGAGATGGAAACGTACATTATGATAATTCAAATAATTTAATACAAATAGATCCTATGGGGGTAAACTATGAAAATATTTTTACATATAATATATCCGCAACAAAAGAATTAGATACGATTGTTCAACAGCAAAAAAGTACTATAGAACAGCAACAGATAATGATTAATAGTTTAATTTCAAGAATAGAAGCATTAGAAGCAAAATAAATAAAATAAATAAAATAAATAAAAAATAATATATGTTAATATAAAAATTATATAAAAAAATAATATATATTTAAATATATAAAAATGGGTATCATAATTTCCAATTATAAATTATACAATGGTGCTGTAAAAGTAGATAATGTTTATTTAAAACTAAGAGATATAAGAACAAGTAAAAGAATAGAAAAAGAATATGATATATCGAACGAGCAGATATTAAAAACTATTTATGAAATATCTTTTTCTGTACAAATAGAGAAGGATGGACAACATATTAATGGGTATCATCATGAAGAAATGCGTGATACTATTTTTAATGGCGATATATGGAAGCATGCATATGATTTAGTTAAAGAAAAATTAACTAGAGAGAATTATACTTTTTCAAATGTTTTAGTTTAATAAATATATTAATTATAATTAAATAATATTAATTATTATTAATAATGGCTTCGTTAACAAATAAAATAATAGCAAATATTAAACAATCTACAAATAATATAGAAAATTTTTATAATAGTGAAAATGTTGTATGTATTGATAGTAGTAATATACGTATTGGAATAAAAACAAAGAATCCGGAATATGCGATAGATGTTTCTGGAAATGATAATGATAGTATTATAAATAGTAAAAATTTAAGAATTACAAATTCGGGAACAATTAATAATTTAAATACTGTAAGTGCGGTAATAACTGATGTGAGTACTCACAATTTAGACATAAGTAATCTTTGTATATTTAAAACAATATCCGGTGAAAATGCAATAATAAATAATTTAACTACGGCTTCTCTTGATATTAATTTAGTAGATGCGCCAGATATTTCATGTTTGAATTTAAAAACGCAAAATATTTCTGGTATTGTTTTAGATATAAGTGATATTTCTGTAAATAAAATCGTGACAAAGAAATTAGATTTTACTGGTGATTTTAATATTAATAATATAATTGTTAATAATACAATTACATCAAATATAATTACAAATAATTATTTAGAATCGACACATATATATGCGACTGATATTTCATCGCATAATTTAAAAGTATATGATTATACAAATTTAAATAATGTTGATATATCAAAATTAAATGTTGCCGGCGATGCTTTATTTAATATTATTGATATATGTGGTACGGGTAATTTTAATGACATAAGCATTAATGGTGTAGCAAATATAACAACTTTAAATGCGAATAGTTTAGATGTTATTAATTTAACTGCGAATGGAAAAACGGTTGTAAGTTCGGGTGATTTTAATTTAGAATCAGGTATTTTCAATTCATTAAATGTAAGTTTAAGAGCAAATATTGGCAATGATCCTCGTTTTGATTCTTTAAATGTTACTGGTAATTTATATATGCAAAATGGTAATCTTCGTTTTGCAGGTGCATCAAAATTTATTTTACCGCGTTTTGAATCAGTAAATTATACAGGTGATGTTAGTGATGGAACATTAACTTTTGATCAAACAACAGGAATCATTAAAGTACGAACTACAATAAATAAAAACACAGCAGACGAACAGAGCATATGGAATGATTTGGATTCTAGAAAGATAGTAGCAACATTTCAATTAGATGATAGTATAAGTGGTAATAAAATTATAATAAACCCGGATTATATTATTGATTCGGGTCCAAGAAAAAATAAATTTATGATTGAAAATTCAAATAATTTAATAATAGATGTATATGGTGGAAATGATAATGTTAAATATAAATTTATACCTTTAAAACCAAACAAATATAAATCACTTGATAATTCTGGAAATGATTTAAATATAGCCCCTGATTTAATTACATACGATAGTAGTAGTATTTTAATTGGTAAAATATATAATAATGATTCGGGGTTAGGATATTTATCTAGTAATTTTAGTATTAATTATGAAATAACTGCGAATTTAACTGTAAGATATTTAAATAAAAACCCAAATGACGTTGAAGTGAATCAATATACATTTGGTATATATCCGAGTGTAAAAGCCTCGACATCAGATCAAGCAATAACTTTAAATTATAATGAAGAAATTATAAATAATAAATTTATAGATGTAAATAATACAGTAATAGTATTTGATAATAGTTATAATTTTTCTAATATTAGTTTAACATATATTGGAACACTTGGTAATTCTGCAAATAATCCGGTTAAATTTAATAATGGATTTAAATTTTTTATATCAAGTACTAAAGATATGAATTATTTAGTAATTGATTCATTTTATTGTACTATAAAACAAATTTAATAAATAAATATAAAAAATGTAGGTATTATATTATTTTTAGTAATTAAATGTAAGAATGATTTATTTTAATAACTTTTCAATTTGATTAATGAATTTAAAAATGTCAATATGTGGAAAATCTACATGGCCTTCCCATATATATTTACAAAATGGATAAATAATTTTATGATCATAATTATAATTAGATTTATATTCTTTAATTAAAAATGATTCTATATTTTTAGGCAATAAATTTAAACTATTTTTTGGTAATACATAACTTAATGTAATAATTGGATTGATGTATATATCATTTTTTTCTAATGTAATTTCACTTTCAAAATAAGGTATATTTTTATATAAATCCATAATTAATGGTGGATAGCTATAATTATAAAAATATGTCCAATTAATACAATCATGACAATAATAATGAAATGTCCATAATAATATTTTAAGATAATCATTTGATATATTGGCTATAAAATTAGTATCTTGTTCAATATTAATATTGAAAATAGAGTAATAATATCGATATTCCCAAAATTTTTCATGTGGATTAATAAAATGTTCAATATTTTTTTCCCATAGTGGTGTACAATTATATTTATATAATTTATCTTCAGGTGTTGATATTTTAAAATGTTTTTTTTTATTGGAGAAATCAAAGTTATATTTTATGAAGAATTCTTCATTTTCTGCAATTTTATGTATAAATTTTTTAAAATTTGTCCAATTAATTTTAATGGTGTTAATGTCTGTTAAAAACTCTTCATTTTTAAATAATGATTTATATAAATCTAATAAAATATTTAATCCATTTGTTCTAATATTAATAGATGGCAAATGTGGAATAAAATCATTTCCTAACATAAAACACATGAAAATATAATCACTAATTTTGTTATATAAATGTGTATAGTCATTAATGTTATTGTTTGTAATAAATTTTTCGATATCATTGTTTAACATAATTTTATAAATTTCTTTTGAGAGTAAAGAAATATTCATATAATATTTTTCATTAACATTATAATTGTTGTTAATATTATTAATAAAATCAGGTGTTTCTCTGAATAAATTAATATTATTACAATATTTTAAATGATTGAGTGATAACATAATTAAATCTGCATCCATTCCATAAATTAAAATATTTTTATGATTATTTTGATTTTTTCTAATATAATGGAATATTTTATGTTCACCTTCTCCTCTATCATTAGATAAACTAAGTTTAAATTTTGAGTTATTATAATATTTTTGTAATTCACTATCAAGTTTATTCATAAATTTTGTTCCTGGTGTAATTGTTGCGGTATCCCATAACTTGTTATTATTAAATAAAATATCTTGAACATGATTTTTATAGCGTCTATTTTTTTGTTGATTTAATTTAGCAATTGGGGGTATACCATCAAAACAAATGTATGTAAAATCACTAGGTTTAACATGACTAATGATTGTATTAATTTTATCAATAACACTATTAATTAACATTTTTTCAAATTGTGTGTTATTTTCAAATTTTTCAAAATTAATAGATTCATAAATTAATGAATTGGAATCCAAATATAATTCATTAACATTTTTTAAATTTTTCAAATTATTAATTATTTTGGGGTGATTTTTAATAATATATGTAAAATAATATGGAATGCCCATTTATATATTTTAAAATATATAATATTTAAATATTGTTATATTATTATATCAATTTTATAAAAATTTAATTAGAATATTATTAATGTTTAATAATATATAATAATATTCTAATGTTGAGTAATAACAATGATATATTTAATACAAAGATTGATTTTTATAGATTAATAGTAAATAATATTCAAGATGCAATTTTTAAATACAAATTATTAAACATTATATCAAATAATGAATATAATTTATGTATAGATTCAATTGATCAAGTTATAAATTTAATAAATAGCATAAATTATGATAATATATTAGTTGAATTAGAATATATACAAAATAGTATTTCTTCAATTATTAAAAATTACGGGGTTTTAAATTTTGATTATTTTTTGAAAATTTGTTTTGATAATGATTTTATTGAAAAAAATTTGAATACAAATGAAAATATAGATAAATTTAATGTTATAAAAAGTTACTTACATCCAATAAATTATAAAGTTATAAAATGGGGATCTAAAAATATGAATAAGAATATTGAAAAAAATAAACCAATTATGAAAAATAAATTAATAGATGATAGAGTTATTGTAGAACAATCGCAAATGTTGGAATGTTTTGATTTAATGCGAATAACAAGTAATTTTAATTTAAGAATTTATGGAGTGAAATTAATAATACATGATAATGCAAATAAAAGAACATTAAGTATAAATTGTATAATTGATAATTTAATTTCTAATAATATAATATCGCCATTTTACAGTAATAAAAGGAAAGAATTATATAAATATTTTAGTGATAAAAATTCAAAAAGTAGCAATAAGTATAATATTAATTTATGGGAAAATTTTTTAGAAACTATGTTATTAAAAGATTATTTAATATATAGCTGCGATGAATTAATAAATAAATTTTATCATATGGTAAATAACATAGAAACATATCAAGAAAAAACAATAAATAATATAGTTCAAGATTTTATAACAAATGATTTATTTGGACAAAGACAAATTATTATTAATTTATTATTAGATAATAATCTATATGAATTACAATATATAGCATATTTATTATATGATTTATTATCAAATGATAGTATAAACAATAGCGATTCTATTGAGCAAAAAGAGTTATTTAATTCTTTACCTATAAAATTTAAAAAATTTTTTAAAGATGCGATGTATAAAACTATAGAATACACACATACCTTATATAAAATTGATAATAATAAAATTCCAATCGAACAACAAATTTGTTTAATGAAGGCAAATAAAAATGTTAAAGAAAAGGCTATGCAAAAATTAAAAGAGATAAAATCTAAATCAGAAGATTCATGTTCAAAAGCGCGTCAATATTTAGATGGTTTATTAAAAATACCATTTTCTATATATAAACAAGAAGATATTTTACATAAAAAACATGATATTGTAAAAATTTATGATGATATTATAATAGAATATGAAAAAATAAATACAAAAAAAGTTCAAGAAAAAGATATAACTGATTTTTTCTTGTTATTAAAAGAAATATTTGATTGTAAAAAAATAAATATCATTCAAATTTTTAAAGATGTAAAAATTATTGAAAATAATATCAATAATTTGTATATTAGAATTTTAAATTATATTCTAATAAATTCAACAAAAAAAAATGATATAAATGATTATATTTATAATATAAACGCGGTTATAAAAAAAAATAATTTAAAAAATTTAAATTATGATAAAAATAATATATCAATGAAAAATGCAATAAATAATTTTTTGGAAGAAAATACTAATAATATTAAATTTTTAAAGGAATTATTATTAGAATTTAATGATATAAAAAAAAATGAGATTTATAATTTTTTGTTAAATCTTGAAAAAAATATTATTAAAATTAATATTTGTAATTATGATATGATAAATTATATTAATGAATTAGAAAATACATTGGATTCATCAATATATGGACATAAGAATGCAAAAATACAAATTGAGCGCATAATGGGACAATGGTTAAATGGTGAATCAGGTGGTTATTGTTTTGGATTTGAAGGTCCCCCAGGTGTTGGTAAAACAACTCTTGCAAAAAAAGGCCTGGCAAATTGTTTGAAAGATAGTAATAATATTAGTAGACCATTTGCGTTTATTGCATTAGGTGGATCATCAAATGGTAGTACAATTGAAGGCCATAATTATACTTATGTGGGTTCAACTTGGGGTAAAATAGTTGATATTTTAATAGATAAGCAATGTATGAATCCTATAATTTTTATAGATGAATTGGATAAAGTAAGTAAAACTGAACATGGTAAAGAGATCATTGGTATATTAACACATCTAACGGATACAACGCAAAATGATAATTTTCAAGATAAATATTTTTCAAATATAGATTTAGATTTGTCCAAAGTATTATTTATTTTTTCATATAATGATGTAGAACAAGTTGATAAAATATTATTAGATAGAATTCATAGAATAAAATTTGAAAATTTAAAAGTTGATGAAAAAATAATTATATGTGTAGAATTTTTATTACCTGAATTATATAAAAATTTTGGTTTAGAAAATGTAATTATTTTCGATAAAGATCTTTTAATATTTATTATAGAAAATTATACGAATGAACCCGGTGTTCGCAAATTAAAAGAATTGCTATTTGAAATAATATCATCTATTAATTTAAAAATAATGAAAAATATAAATAATTATGATATACCAATAAATATAACCAGAGAATTTATTCAAGAAATACTAAAGGACAAACATAATATTCGGTATGTTAAAATGAATGTTAATTCTTACGTAGGGTTAGTAAATGGTCTTTGGGCAAATGCATATGGTAATAGTGGTATATTACATATCGAAACAAAATTTTATTGTAGTAATACATGTTTTGAATTGAAATTGACTGGAATGCAAGGGGAGGTAATGAAAGAAAGTATGAATGTTTCTAAAACTTTAGCATGGAATTTATTAAAAGATATAGAAAAAGAGAGTTGTTTGAAAATTTTTCAGGAAAAAAAAGAACAGGGTATACATATACATGTTCCAGAGGGTTCAACACCAAAGGATGGGCCTTCAGCAGGTGCTGGAATTACCTTGGCTATATATAGTTTACTTTTAAATAGAAAAATAAGAAATAATTATGCAATTACTGGTGAAATATGTTTAAATGGTGATATTAGTGCAATCGGTGGATTGGATCTTAAAATTTTAGGTGGAATTAGAGCAGGAGTTAAAAATTTTATATATCCAAAGGATAATTCAAGAGAATTTAAAATTTGTTATGATAAATATTATGAAAAATTATTAGATTGTAATTTTTATGAGGTTTCTAATATACATGAAGTAATTAAATATATGTTAATTTGATTTAATTAATATATTATCATAATATATATATTAATTAAAAATGATGACAGAAATATATAATAATAATTTTTTATTATATCAAGAAAACAATAATCATGATAATATTTATCAACGTGATAATATTAATGCAGATAATAATATATATGAGGGGTTTGATGCCACCGAGAACGACCTTGACGCTGCGCAGGCAAGGGCAGAGGAACAGCAGAGGATAGCAAATGAAAAACAAAATGATTTCTTCACGCATGCGCCCACAAAATCTGTAAAACAATTGATGGCTGAAGGTAAAAATAGAAAAGAAATATTAAAAGAATCAGAATCAAAAGCGAGTAATTTTTCGCGTAACATTCCACATTGGCCATTGGCTGGTCCTATAACTTCGGCAATAGATAGTAAATATGAATGGCATAAACGCGCACATAACCCAAAGGCGTGGCTTTGGAATAATGTAAATACTCCTATAGGAGAAGAAGATACAATGTTAGCCGGCGTATTTAAACATAATAAATTATTACAAAAATTAGGTCTTAATAATCCTGGTTCACATAAATCTAGGGCATTAGGAGATGGTATTTCTGTTATGACTGCTATTATTAATGGAATTTTTCCAATTATTTTTATAATATGTTTTATGTTATTTTTAAAATTAATGTTGCAAGGGGATGAAGGTGGTATGGGGTCTATAAGTTTAAAAAATTCGGCATTTAATTTAACTAATATTTTTAAATTATTAATTTTTATATCTTCATACATAATAACATTCTTTTTACTATTTTTTACAATAGTAACAAATAGAATAATAAAAGGAATATTTTTAATTTTTGGCATTTCTATTTTATTGGTAGTAACAAAATTTTTAAAAAAAATATTTTCAGTATATCAAGATTCTCGAACCACTAGTTTATATTGTAATATTTTATCGTCACCCTTTACTGTTGCTGGGTCTCAAGGAATTTATTCAGTACCATCTACAAATATATCAGTATTAAGTTTTATTTTTTTCATAATGACCTCTTCTATGGTAAAAAATAGAAAAGAATATGATTTTAATTATCCATTATTTTTATTATTATTAATGATGATAATAATTGTATCGGTAACTGAATATTTCGAAGGATGTGTTCCTAAATTGGGAATTTTTGTTGCAATAGTTGTAGGTATAATATATTCGTTTATATACATAGCAGTTTTAAAATCTATTGATAAACATAATATTGATTATGCTAATATATTCCAAATGGATGATGAAAATTCAATTTGTGGTTTAAATAAAGTATCAAAAATAAACACCGATGGCTCGTTGATTCCAAATGAAAATACAAAATATTTTAAATGTGTAACTAAAAAAAGGAAAGAATCAGATTTTATTGGTAGAGAAAAATCAGAAGATACTTCGAGCGATGATGTAAATTCTAATACTCCTAGTAATAATTGGGATGGAAAAATTGTTTTATCTAGAAGAACTCCTGTTGGATATTATGATTTTTCCAAAATTAAATTTACTATATATGGATTAACTAAAATAAGCAATGCTGAAGATATGACACCAAAATTTAAATATACCGATCAAGATAAGTTGCATGATGGTACATGTGATTCTACATATCCTTCATTTAATATAAATGGTTATAAATATTATGGTATTTATTTTAAATCTACATTACAACCGCCGAAAAAAATAATTATTAAAAATGTTAAATGGACTCCAAATAAAAGAATTAATAATAGTTTGACTGGTAATGAATTTGATTTGATGTATTATAATAATACAATGAATGAAGAACTAAATGTAGCATCTATTGATAAAGAAACATGGTTCGTAGTCGAACCAAAGATAGATAATGAAAATAAAATAAATCTAAAATATTCTATAGAATAGTTATTAATATTAAATTTGATACAAATACATATATTTATTTATATTTTTATATATAAATAAATATAATGAGTTCTTCTTCT
>CERI01117601.1_pt1 | contig 11683 bp, 13 predicted proteins | sample 350261 | NCBI WGS metagenome assembly CERI01 (sample SAMEA2620979, study PRJEB7988) | marine metagenome | isolation source: saline water (ENVO:00002010), including
ATATTTTTTTCATATGAAAAAGTAAGATTTTTTATTTTTAAAGATTTATTTTTTAACTCTCTAATTTTTATTTTATCAACATTATTTTTATTTAAATCAAATTTTTCTTTAACTTTTGATAACATTGAACCATTAGCTATGGCAAATTTATATGTTTGTATAGCAGTCATAATTTTTCCAAATGATGGAATTAATCTGTAACCAGCTGCTAAAAATGTTCCCAGTATGGGTAATGTTTTGACTATTTCATTGCCTCTTTGAAGAAAAACAAAAACTGATATAGTTATTAAAGCCAATACTAATAGCTCAAACAAGGGCTTAGGTAGAGATGTTCTAAAATATGCTACTCTCGAAATTTTAGCCAATTTATTATTATAAAAATTAAATTTATCAAATAAGTTTTCCTTTACACCGCTAGCTTTAAAAATTTGTGAGCCTGACAATCCTTCAAAAATTGTTTTTAATCTTGATTGAGTAAATTTTGCCCTTTCTCTACCCATGCGACTTAAAATTTTGGAATTAAGATTATAAATAATCAAAGAAAATATAAACAAAACTAAGAAGCAATAAAGGGCAATCTTAAAATCAATAAAAAATAAAAAAATAGTTATTGAAATAAGCATTATTAATTCCAATATCAATGTTTGACAAGCTGATAAAGCCCCAACGAAATAATCTGTCTCAATTGTAATATTTTTTACAAGCTCAGAAAGGTTTGATCTTAAATGAAATAATTTTGGCAAGTTTATGTAACCTTTAAAATAAGTAAAACTCAATTCGGCTCTTAACTTGGCCATGATACTACCGTGATACCAATTATATATGATGATTGAAAAATTTTTCAATAAAAATAATAAAAAAAATATTGAAAACAAAATTAAAATAAAGTCTGAAGAAATGTCAAAATCTTTTATAAAACTAAAAAACTTATTACTTGCTAATTCACTAGGATTAGAAAAATATTTTATTATTATAAAAATTAAATTTAATGATAAAATTTCTAAACCAGTTGTTAACAACATTAATATGATTAATTTAATTGTACTAATTTTTTGAGATCTATTAAATATTTTGATAAAATTTTTCATTTTAAATGAAATTACTAATTAATACTGAGATTAGTTTTTATTTTGTTATTATTATCCACTTGAATTCAAATACTTTACTACCTGCTATTTGAATTCCATCAACAAAACGTGTCAGCCCTGGATATTTTTTTTTCTCTTTTTTTGTATATTCTTTATTAATTTTTTTTCCATCAAAAACATCATTAATAAAATTAACTTTATATTTACCAATTTTTTTAATTTTTTTTCTGATTAAATTATAGCTATAAGTATTCTGAAATTGAAAATGGTTTAATTCACCTTTTTTGTTTGTTTCGTCATCATAATAAAATCTACTTAAGTGGGTGTTATCACTTACAAGGGTTCTTATAATGCAATATTTTTTTGTAGCTAATAATAAATTTTTTAAAGGCAAATCAATAGATGGTATATGATGTAAAACATTTGAGCAGAAAACAATATCAAATTTATTTTTATATTTTTTTGACATTGTGTATAAATTTTGAACATCAAATTTTACATTTTTTTCTTTTTTAAAATAATTTTTTGCAAATTTTATATAATCTTTTGTGGCATCGAAACCGAAATACTGCATATTTTTATCTATTCTTTGTAAACTTTGATAAAAATGTCCCGCCGCACAACCAAAATCTAAAACTTTATTTCCTTTTTTATATTTTTTTTTTAAAATATTTACTAATTGTTTGGAGGCTTCCATTTCAGGAAGTTCTTTTTTTACTCTTTTTGCTGATCTTTCTATTGAACTATTTTTGTTCCAAATTTCCCAATCATCATTTCGGTCTTCAAATTTAATATTTACTTTCATGCTAATGTGTTGAAATTCTTAATTTTTTTCCAATAGTTTGGATATTACTATATCATTTGCTCTTGATTTCAAATTTATTTTATTATTTTTTACTAATTTGTTTATTAAGCCTAAATCTTTTCTCGTGTTTATATCAAATTTTAATTTTGGATACGCTAAACTTTTAGGTGCTCGGATTGATAGAATTTTAAATTTATTAAAATTATCCCAAATATACTTGGTTATATGCTCTCTTTGGGATTTATTTTTTGCTAAAGTATGCATTTTTTCCAATACTGAAAAAGAAAAAATTTCAGCCCCAAATCCATCTGCATAATTACTATTAAGCTTATTTTGGTGGTTGCAAATATAGTCATAATTTTTTTTTTTATACATACTAAATAATAAGTCTATTTCTCTTGAGTCGACAAAAGGATTATCCGCGCACACTCTGACTATGGTGTTTATTTTATTTTTTTTTGCTGTCTCATAAAACCTATTTAGAACATTATTATTTTTTCCTCTGTAAATTAAAATTTTATTTTTTTTTGCAATTTTGACAAGTATATCATCAACTTTATTAGAAGTTGTCGCTAAGATAATTTTTTTTATTTTTTTTGAATCCTTTACTCTTTTAACAACCCATTCGATTAAGGATGTATTTGATATCTTTTTTAACATTTTTCCTGGATATCTGGACGAACCCATTCTAGCCTGTATGATGATTGCTGTTTTGCTCATTTAGTTTTGAATCAATTTACCTAAGAAATATCTTTAATTTTTAAAACTGTATTAGCTTTCAAATTTCTTTTTACTCTCTTACCAATCACTGACCTCCAATGAATTGCGGAGATACCTATATTTGGGCGAAGTGCAATAATATCTTTCTCTTTAAGAATTGAATTTTTTTTTACATCATTTTTAATTACTATGCATCTCCTTGCAAACTTTCTGGATTTTTTTTCACTTTCTAAAACCTCCTTTTTGTCTCTACAACCTAAAATCTGAACAGTTCTTTTTAAATTATTAGTGAGGGTCCTCAAATCATTTACGTCCATTGCATGATAATGATCATTTCCTTTTTGTTTTTTATCTAATGTAAAATGTTTTTCTATTACTTTTGCGCCTAGGATAAATGCGGTACTTATATTTAGCATATTTTTATCTGGTAAAGTATGGTCAGAGTAACCGATCACGTAATTTTTAAAATTCCTTTTTAAGCTACTTATCATTTTTAAATTTGCGTCTTTATCATTTGTTGGATAATTAAGTATACAATGCATTATAATGATCTTTTTGGTTTTTTTACTCAATATTTTAATCGTGTGTTTAATTTCCTCTAATGTAGACGCACCCGTAGATACAATTACAGGTTTTTTTGTATCAGAAATTTTTTTAATCAAAGGGTAGTTAGTGATATCTGAAGAAGCAATTTTAAATGCAGGAACTAATGGACTTAGTACTTTAACTGCATCAAGATCAAAAGGAGTAGATAAGAAATCAATTTTTATACTTTTGCAATATTTTGCTAAGTTTATATAATCTTTATAATTTAACTTATCAAATTTAGAAAAAAGTTCGTATTGTGATTTGGTTTTCTCTTTTTTTGTATTCCAATAAGCTTTAGATTTTATCATGGCTAATTTTGAAGCTTTATATGTTTGAAATTTTGCAGCATCGGCCCCACCTTCTTTTGCAAGCAAAATTAATTTTTTAGCTTTTTTAATTGAACATTCATGATTTACGCCAATTTCCGCTATTATGTATGGAATATTTTTTTTTAGAATGTTGTTATAATTGAATTTCATTATATTTTTTTATATTTTTTTAATAGTCTTTTGTAGTGCTTCATCATTTTTACACTATCTTTAGTAATATTATTTGCGTGCCTTCTATACCTATACAGAGGAAGAGAAATTCGATTAATATTAAAATGTTTTAAAAATCTAATTCTAAGATCTTTATCTTCATGAACATTAAAGCTTTTATCATACATTCCAATTTTAATTAAATTCTCAGTTCTAAACATAATTGCGCATCCTATTGGATCTGTCATAGAATTCTTTTTTTTTAAAATATTTTCTTGGTCATCGACAAGATAATAATCGCAACATATTGCGTCCATCTCATTATTGTAAAGTAAATGCATTTGAAGATAATTTAAAAATTCTTTATTTACGTAATCATCTGAATCTACTCTTACTATAAATCTTCCTTTTGAAGCTTTTATCCCTTTGTTAAGTGAATAAGGAAGCCCTTTATTTTTTTTATTATTAATTAATTCTATTTCATTTTTGTAAGTTTTAAGAATTTCTTGCGTTCTGTCTTTGCTTCCATCATTTATAACTATTATTTCATATTTTTCTCGGTCTATAGATTGGTCTAATAAAGATCTTAAGCATCTGCTGATATACAGCTCTTGATTATAAACCGGTATTATAACAGAAACAGATACCGTATTTTTTTTTTTCATTTAAAAATTATTTTAATGCTTTGAATAGAGAATTTTTTATAGCTAAAATTTGTTTATTGGTCATTTTAACAAAAATAGGTATTGAAACTGCCTTGCTTAAAATATTTTCTGAAATTTTTAAGGAGTTTTTAAAGTTTTTTTTGTTATTAAATTCTTTCATATGAGACCATCTTCCCGCAAAATGCCAGCTATATGCTTCAGGTAAAATCTTAGTGGAAATATTTGATTGCAATAAAAATTTTCTACATCTTTTAGCAAGATTTTTATTTTTAACTATGATGATCAATGCGTCAGCAGATATAAAGCTGTTTTTAGGCACATGTCTTTCTCTCAAACCTTTAATATTTTTAATTTTATTTAAAATTAAATAATAATTTTTTCTTTGAGATTTAATAATTAAGTTCAATTTTTTTAGTTGTGCTAGTCCTATTGCTCCTTGAAATTCGTTCATTCTGAAATTAAATCCACTGCTTTTTCTAGTATCTTCCCATCTTGGAAATTTAGGATTGTTCTCATGACCGTGATCATGCCAGGCCTTACCTTTTAAAAAATATTTTTTATCTTTAAAAACTACCATTCCACCCTCTCCTGTAGTAATTGCTTTTGCATGGTCAAAGCTATAAGTACCAATATCTCCGATGGTACCTAAGAATTTATTGTTAATTTTTCCACCACATCCCCAAGCAGTATCTTCGATGAGAATTATTTTATTTTTTTTACATATTTTTACGATTTCTTTCATTCTTGCGGGCACTCCAAGCATGTGGACTACAATTACTGCTTTTGTTTTTTTGTTAATTTTTTTGATTAAATCTTTAGGGTCAAGATTTAATGTTTCATCAATGTTTGCGCATATAGGTTTACATTTTGATTCGATTATTGCCTCTGCTGTTGCAACAAATGTAAACGCTTGTGTAATTATTTCATCACCAGGCTTTAAATTTAATGACGCTAATGCAACTCTCAAGGCTGCTGTTCCTGAGGTAACACCCAAACAATATTTAGTGTTAAAATGTTTTCCAAATTTTTTTTCAAATTCTAAAACTTTAAAAATTCCTTTTCGCGTTTTTTCAAAACCCATTCTAAAAAAAGTTTTACTTTTTTTTAAAATATCTTCGCATTGACGTAGCTCTTGATTGTTGATCAATTCATATCCGGGCATTAATTCAGTATTTTTCTTTGGTTAAATAAGCTTTTTTCATAAATTTTCTTCTTTTTCTTATCAATCTTGCTATTTGAACTAATAAATCTTAACGTTAGTCCCATTCTATCCTTTTTGCTTTTGTTTTTTTTACTTCCATGAGCTATTAAACAACTGTGAATTAACATATCTCCAACTTCTAGATTGGGGTAAACTTTTTTAAATTTTTTTATTTTACTTAGATTGCCTATTTTTTGTGAACTCCCTGGCGTAAAAGATGGTACATGCTTTAATAAACCTAATTTGTGACTTTTTTCATAATAAAAAACAGATCCATTTTTTTTATTAGATTTATTTAATGCTATCCAAAAAGTAATTCCTTTATCATTTTTAATATTCCAATAAAAATTATCTTGATGTATTGGTGACTCAAGTCCTATTTTTGCTGGTTTAGCAAAAACTTCTGCTCCAAAGTTTTTAATTTTACTTTTTAAAAGCATCTTAGCTATATTTCTTATCTTGTCATCTCTTTGTATTTTTTTAAGTAATTTCCATTTTTGTAGATTGTGGGCTGAATTAATTTTAGATTTTTTTTGTATTAAATTTACTCCTTTTATCTTCAATTTATTTTTTTCTAGAAAATTTTTTAAGTCTTTAACTGTTTTTTTTATAAACTCTTTACTATAAAATTCTTTAATTAAAACATATCCATTTTGCTCAAAGTTTTTAACAAATTTTTTTTTATTTATATTCATAAATTTAAATTTAACCATAGCTCCGCACTTTGACAAAATTCAATTATGACGTCCATATACATTTTTTTTTCTTTATGAAGGTAAATAAGAATATTTGCTATTTTTAGCTAAACTTACATTAATATTTCCAACAAAAATTTTTAATTTGTGTTTTTCTCTTTTTATAATATCAAAAAACATATTGGAAAAGGGCCCGTTTAAAAATTTACCCCTTACGCTAGTACTATCAAAGAAAAAATTTGAGTTTAGATAACCTTCTTTATTTTCATTATTTTTACAATATTCTATGAAATTGTTTATGTCTTTTTGATAATTATTATATCCTTTTAAAAAATATTTAAGTCCACTGATAAATTTTAACTGATCAATGTATTTTGGATTTACAAATTTTTTATGGTAACAAAAAATATAGCTTCCTAGCACTGGACATTGAAAACTTTTTTTCTTATTTGATTTTACTTTTTCAATTATAATTTTCGGAAAATAAAATATTGCTCCAGAATTTAATTTTTTGTTTAAATTCTCAATTAACATTTTATGTTTATTATTATTTATTCTTACTACCGCCCACATAAATTATTTCTCGTCAATTTCTTTTCTCAATTCCTCATACTCTTCAATTTTTCTTTTCATGAAAGATAAGGTCAATTTTGTTTTTTCAGCTATTCCTCTTGGTGTTAAAACATATGCATAACTAAGTTTGTTTGGGTTTTTAGAAAAGTTATCTAATTTTACCAAGCCTTTTAATCTTAACTGTCTTAAGCAATAATTTAGTTTTCCTAAGCTAAATCCTAATTCGCTAGCTAATTTTCTTTGAGATTGATTGTCTCTATTTATCTTTCTTAGGATATTAAAAAGATCCTGTGATAAAAAGTTTTTGTTCATGTATTGAACAGATATGTTCATATTTTAAACAATAATACAAGTGGAAATGTAATGCTCTGATTATCAAACTTTAGTTTATATCAAATAATTTCCTAGCTATATCATGATTTAAAAGTATGAAAATTCGCCTAATACTGTTTTTTATTTTTCCAATAAACTCTCTCAAAAAAGAAGACGAGTTGTTGTAGCTAAAAAATAAATTAAAGTATCCTTTGAATGTATTTCGTAAATTTAAATCATTTTCAGGCTGGTAATTGTATTTTTTCATAATATTTTTCAAAACTACTTCTATTGTCAAAATAGTTCTTTTGTCTAAATATCTTTTCCATCGTTTTTTTACATTTGATTCCTTATAATAGTTTTTAGGTAAAGATTTTTTTAACTCAAATTTTGCTAAATAAGATGAATCACCATACCACTTTTTGCCTAGATGAGTTGGCTTTAAAAGAGAGGGGCTAAATTTTATCCCAAGCCATTTGCTTAATTTAATTAATTCTGGTTTTAAATTTCGGTTAATCTTTTCATTTTTAATTACATATGTTTTTTTGGGATTATAATTTAAGACAAAATTAAAGGCTGCTATCCAAAAAGATAAAACTATATCCATTTTGTAACTTTCAGCAAATGTTGGATACTTATCAAATGTTTTGAAAGAACCTGCAAAAGTTGCTCTTGGATCTCTTACTATGAATAAAAACTTAGTATCAAAGTATTGAGTGTAATATTTGCAATTCCAAGGGGTGTGCTCGTGTGTAATGATTACCTTAATCTTATTTAAATCAATTTTGTTACTTTTAGCATAAGCAAAGTTGATTGCTAAAAAAATTTTTTTTTCTACATTTTTTTCTTTCGACTTTTTTAAATAAAATTTTAGATATTCTTTAAATTTTTTTTTTTTTTTTGACGTTAAAAAAAAATTATAACTTTCCCAGGGACTTTTAATTAAAATATTTTTTAAAATCATACTAATAATTTTAGTATTATTGAAAGTTTTAAAATTAATTTTTTTTTTTTTTAATAAATTTAACGTTCTAAAGTAAGCTAATCCTGGTGTTATTAAGACTTGCTTATGTGAGTCCAACAAATTACCTAACCAATCTGAAGCACAATGACCAAATGTGCCTATTACGACTACTGGCAAATTTTCTAATCTATTCATTTTTTTTTAAATATTAATAAAGTAGTTTTCTCATTTTTGTTATTTGACTCGTAAAGTTCTCTATTTATTTCAATGGTGTAAATTTCAATAAATTTTTTTTTTAACATTTTTCTAAGTTTAATATCTGTTAAATATTTATTGGAAAAACTTTTTTTTTTAAGGTTATATGAGATAATTAATATTCCATTTTTCTTTAAATATTTTTTAAAATTACTTAATACTTTTTTTATTTTATCTCCAATATAATAAACTGTTTTTAAACATACGATAATTTCAAAATTTTTTTTAAATTTTTTTTTATAAATAGAAATATCATCGTAAATAACATTTTTAAATTTTTTTTTATGAATATCAGTGCCCACATAAGAAATATTTTTTTTCAAAATTTTTTTTAATGCCCCGCTGCCAGCGCCAACATCAAGCAAATTTATCTTTTTTTTATTATTTGATAATTTTGAAATTAAAGCTTTTAAAATTATAACACTTTCTTCATTCTCGAAGTTTTTATTCTGATTCCATGGATCTTTAATAGACTTATATAAACTTTGGAAGTCTCTTATAAAAAAATTTTTTTTTATAAGATATTTGTTGGGATTTATATATTTTGTATTTTTAAACATTCATAAAATATACAATTTCTGTGGGCTTTTTAAAAATTAATTTCTAAAATAAATCTTTTTTTTAATTTTAGTTGAGGAAATTCTAGGAGTATATCGATATTCTATGACTTTACCTCCCCAATTCTTCATAACTTTTTGTAGTCTTTTTCTTTGTTTTGATTGGGGCCCTGCTTTCCAATCATCACCATGTACAAAAAAATCAAACATATATTTTTTTGCTATTTGTTCATAAAGTAAACCATTTATAGGAATTATTTTATCTATAGATTTAATTTCTAAAAGAATTTTTTTTCTATTAATATATTTTATAAAAGGTTTTTTGCCCTTATAGCTAGATATTCCTTTATCGGTCATAAGTCCTACAATAACATTTCCTAATTTTTTTGATTTTTTAAGAATATTGATATGTCCATGATGTAATATGTCAGCGCTCATAGGAACAAAAACATATGGCCTATGAACATTATTTATTGTTTTTTTTTTCTTCATTGATCTATGGCCGTATACTATTATAACATTTAGTTATTACAAACTGAAAAAATTATACTAATGAAAAATTTATCTAGTCTAAAATTTCGAAAGATCTTGAATGATCTTAAAAGACGCCCGGAAGATGCTGCTAAAGAACTAGATGTTGCAGTAAATTTAGTTGAAAATATTTTACAAGGCAAAGAACAAATAAGTTTTGAATTAATAAAAAAAGCAGTTTCTGTTTGGCCGGTAAACTACAGTGATTTTTTTTATGTGTCAGATGATACAAAAAATGATTACAAGATTTTTAAGTTTTCAGAATCAAACTCCTCAGAAAGAAAAATGTTTCGTAATGGAAAACCATACTATCTATATAAAGACACAGTTATGAGTAAAATATCTTCTTTTAGACCTGAGTGGATACAACAATTATCCGTGGTAAACGATGATAATCCGGATAACCCTAATGTAATTTTTAACAATGGCCATTTTTTACATCAATTTACTTATTTTATTGGTCCAGTAAATTTTTACTATATCGAAAACGGAATAAAGAAAATTGCCAAAATGAATACGGGTGACTCTATGTATATTGGGCCTTACATGCCACATACTTTTACGACTAGAAAAAATGATGAAAATATTTTAGGTCATATTTTAGCTTTAACTTATTCAGATAAAGTAGATAGTGAAAATATTAATGAAATTGTTGCTATAGGTGAAAAACTCTCACCAAAATTAAAAATAAATTCAGATGATGAAATTAAAGCATTTAAAGATAATTTAATAATGTATTTTAAGGCATCTTCATTTACAAAAGAAGCATTTCAAGAATTTTCAGGATTAAATTTAGATGATTTATTGGAAAGCCAAAAAATACCAGACTTTAAATTATTAAAAAAAATTTCAGATACATTAGATATTAATCTAAGAGATTTGCTGCCACCAATTAAAAAATTTAATGTAAAAATAAAAAAATACAATAGCAATAAAAAATGGTTCTATCCCTCAAATAGATCTCAATTTTATTCAATAACAGAACTAGCTAGTGTAAATCAATTGCCAAACTCAAAATCTTTAGAGTTAATCGTTTTAAAAGATGAGGAAATTGAAGAGAATTTAGAAATTCCAAGGCATCAATACCTATATAATATTGGTGATACTGAGACAAAAATTAAAATTGATAATAAGATATTAGAAAGCTTTTCTCCAGGCGACTCGATTTATATGAAGCCTAATATAAAACATAAATTTATTGGAAAATCTAAAATACTTATATTAAGAATAGGCGGAAAAATATCGGGTGATGTTCTTTATCAATTATCTATGGTGTCAGATGAAAATTTCGTACGATTAATAGTAGATAATCAACCTTGGTTTAACAAGTAATTTCAGTTTAAAAATTATTTTTTTCTTCTATACAAATATCTTAAAACCAGTCTGTCATTTTTTGTAGGAGCTGAGCCTCTGTGTACACATAGCTCATCAAAAATCACCGCACTGTTTTTCTCAACTTGATAATCAAAATCGTAGGTATCTTTGTTAATGTTGATAAATTTTGAATAATCTATGAATTTATTTAATTGATCTTTATTTACAAATTCAATTATTTTTTCTCTTATATCTTTGTTTTCTAAATAGTTTCTTAAATCTTTTAATTTCCAATAAGGGTTTAAATCTATCTTGTTGTATGCAATCAATTTAGTTAAAGCGGTAACAATTTTATGACTATAAGGGATGATCCCCAGCGCCCCATTGTTGCTTCTTACATCTGTTAAATGTACAAAAAACTTAATTCCCCTTGAAGATGCTTTGTTTTCTTCCTTCACAGTAGCTAGTGCTTCATTGAAAAAGTTTTTTTTTGATCCTGAGTCTTGTTTGTATCCAATATCATTATGCCACTCTAATATTTGTTCATCAGATTTTTTACTTAAATAACAATCTAGTGTCTCTAAAAAGGCCTCTTTTCCTAAAATATTTGAGGCAATTTTTTTAAGTTTAAGTTTATTTGAAACATTGATTAATTTTTTAGAAGTCTGAAATTTTTTAAATTCAAATTTAATAATTTTAATTAAAAATTGTTTTAAATTTATTGGAAAAAGAATTTTTTTTTTTTCTTTGTTAGCAAGATCAAATAGGGAATTTGAGATGCTATTAAACTGTTTTTCATCAAAAAAATTTTTTATTGAAAACGCTCCACGGTCTTTAACTTCATTGGAGATTTTGTTAATAATCTCATCTTTCATTTACTATATTATATATTATTAAAAAATTTTTTTCAGTGCATAAATCAAGCCAATTGAGCTA
>CERI01116939.1_pt1 | contig 11674 bp, 7 predicted proteins | sample 350261 | NCBI WGS metagenome assembly CERI01 (sample SAMEA2620979, study PRJEB7988) | marine metagenome | isolation source: saline water (ENVO:00002010), including
AGTTGTGGCGTGAACAGTAGTCATTAAAGCTTCCTCAATTGTAAAATTATCGTGTAAAACTTTAGCGATTGGTGCTAAACAATTGGTTGTACAAGAAGCATTTGATACAATATTTTGATCTGCATTAGCTTCATTGTGATTAACACCCATAACGTACATTGGAGCATCAGCAGATGGTGCAGAAATTACAACTTTTTTAGCACCAGCAGTAATGTGAGTCTGAGCTTTTTCAAGAGTTGTAAAGATCCCTGTACACTCCGCTACAACGTCAGTTCCAACAGCATCCCAAGCGATATCTTCTGGATTGCGCTCCGCAGTAATTCGTACACGATGTCCATCAACAACTAAGTCGTTATCAACCACCTCGATTGTTCCGTCGTAATTTCCATGAACAGAGTCATACTTCAGGAGGTAAGCCAAATGTTTAACCTCAAGAAGGTCATTGATTCCTACTACAGTTACATCAGATTGTTTCATTGCTGAACGAAACACTAGTCGGCCAATTCGACCGAACCCATTAATTCCAATTTTTAAGGACATAATTTATCTATTATTGTTATTATTAAAATTGATTATTGTTTAAATTGATAAGATGTCAGATACTTTAATTAGGTTAGAGTTGATTTCAGATTTGCCCTTGATTGCTTTTTCTAGGGGTGTTAAAACCATTTGATCGTCAATTACACCTACCATCAGGTTTGATTTTCCTTCTAGTAAGGTTTCTACTGCACAAACACCCATACGAGATGCTAATACGCGGTCAAAACAACTAGGAGTTCCCCCTCTTTGCATATGACCTAATACAGAAACTCTTACCTCATAGTAGGGTAGGTTTTTTTCGACATAAGAAGCAATTTCGAATACATTTTTACCTGTCTTATCTCCCTCAGCAATCACCACTATGCTGGATGATTTACCTGATTTTTCGCTTTTCTTTAAGGACTCTAACAAGCGTTCGAGTCCCAGGTTTTCTTCTGGAATTAGAATTTCTTCTGCTCCTGCTCCAATTCCCGAATTCAAGGCAATATGGCCAGCATCTCGTCCCATTACTTCTACAAAGAAAAGACGGTTATGTGAACTTGCAGTATCTCTGATTTTGTCAATTGCTTCAACCACTGTGTTAATAGCGGTATCATAACCTAGTGTGTATCGAGTACCAAAAATATCGTTATCTATGGTTCCTGGAATTCCAACAACAGGAAAATCGTGTTCCTCCTGAAAAATCATAGCTCCAGTAAAAGAACCATCACCTCCAATAACAACCAAAGCATCAATCTCAGAGTTTTTTAAATTCTCGTAAGCAAGCTTTCTTCCCTCTGGAGTTCTAAATTCTAAACAACGAGCTGACTTTATGATTGTGCCCCCCTTATTAATTATGTTGTTAACACTTCGTGCATTCATCAACTTAAAATCGTTATCAATAAGTCCCTGATAACCTTGTTGAATCGCATAGCATTCGATCCCATAAAAAACGCTTGTTCTAACAACTGCACGCAATGCGGCATTCATTCCAGGTGCATCTCCACCAGACGTTAAAACAGCTATTTTTTTTGGTTTATTTTTCATTGATTTTTTCAAGCGTATAAATTTAAACAAAAGACGTCAAATATTCGATATTGTTTGCAGTACATTATTATTTCTCAACAAAATCGATTTAGTTGTTATTTTTATTGAGTATTTCCAAATAACTTTGATCAGAAAATTCAACCGTTTGTGGCTTCCTTTTTTTGGTAATTATTTTTTGTATAAGATCTTCAAAAGTTTTAAAATCAACTTGGTAGGAAAGACCAACCCCTTGTGTGTAACCCAAATCATCGCTTATATAACGAAATTCGCTTTCACGGTTAAACACCTTGGCTTTTAGAGTTCCCTCTTCATTTAAAATAAAATCAATTTGAACATCACCAACAATAAGGGTTTCTTCAACACCTCCTACTGGAACACCAATTTTCCCATTCAACAAGACCTTATCGCTGATTTGTGTTACAAAGGTAACACCAATACGGTCTTGAGACTGAATATCAAGATCAGGCCGTTCATCTCCCTTCAAATAATTTAACCCAAAGTTTAATTTACCATCGGATTCTCCCATTAACGAACTGAATACATCCGAAGCTTTTTCGTACAAATTATTTGCTATGCCTTGAGTTGAAAACGAAACATCACTCACAAAAATTCCCTGTGACAAAAGTGAAATAGCTTGGAGTTGTCTTCTTTGTTGGTCTGCAAGGCGGTAATTAATTTCAGATGCTACTATTCCGCTGGTGTTTGGGAAATTAATTTCAAACAGGGGATTGTCAGGTTTTAAAAGGCTTCCTTGAAGTTTTATTAATACTTCCGTTGGAATTTTTTTATTGAAATTAGGGTTGTCTACAAGTAAAGCGGGATTTGCTCCCCCTGGAACTTGATAAACCGCTTCAATATCCATTTGAGCTTCAAAGGGATCGCCCTCCCAAACAATTGTTCCTCCCTGATTTACTTTAAATTTTTTGTCTATTAATCCTAAATTTTTAAAATTGTAAACTCCATCGTAGGCAATAAAATCTCCCCAAATATTAAACTTTCCGTCTGTATTTGTCTCCATTAAAATATTACCTGAACCTCTGCCAGTAAGGGTACTCCCTGATAGCTGATCTACAACAATCTCTACTTTTGCATTGTTGTTTACGTCAAGGTCAAAGATCATTTCAAAACCACGAGCAATTTTAATTTCCTTAAGAGAATTCTCATTCAACTCATTTGATTCATCTAATGAGGACTTAGGAACAAAATCAATGAATGAAACATCTGCCAGTCCGTTATTTTCTTCCCATGGAATTTTTATGGAGGTACCCTCAGCTGTTGCTCCCTCAACATCCATATTCAAATTTTTTGTGGATCCGTAAAGATGAATTTTACCATCTAAATACCCAGATCCAAAAAATAAAGCTAATTTTTCATTTTTTCGATTCATCATCAATAAACGATCAGAGTCTATGTCAAAGTCCAGATCCCATTCCTTAAAATTGAGATGAGAAAAAGTTCCTTTCAATTGACCTGAAGTCTCTCGAGTTTGATCGAAAATAGCGGTTTCTTCAAATTTAATAACATTATCGTACAAAGTAAGTTTTGTGGAATCAGAAAGACCGTATGAAGTGTTTATAAAAGGAATTGAAATATTGAAACGATCCAATAAAAGACTTCCAGTATGTGATAAATTGTTTAAGGGCCCCCAAAGATTAAAATTCCCTGTTAATGAAGACCTAATATTGGTCAACTTCCCTTTTCCCAACGCTGATATGAATGACAAGTCAAATGAATTTAAATTTAAATCTAAATCCAAGCTTGTGCGGTCATCAAGCACTAATGTTATCCCAGATAAATCGAGTTTTTTTGATCCATTTTTGACTAGAGTTAAGTTGTTTTTGTATGAATTCAATGCAGTATTGCCTCGGGTATTAAAAGACAAATCTCCCATTTCAACTTTATTCACATACAAATCCGAAAGGTTGATATCAAAAGACGCATCGTTATTAATCGGAGTTTTATAGAAACGGATGCTTGAAGTCAAATCTGCATCAATTTCAAAGTTTTTAATAGGTGGTAAGATGTTTTGTAAAGAAACATCACGAATATCAAGCTGAAAGCTAAAGTCGTTGCTTTTTTTGTATTCTCCAGACAGTTCAATACGTTGATCCCCGTTGGAAATAAGCAGCGGGTTGATCTTGTAATTTTCATCACTTGAGTTGTAAACCAAGTTTCTTTTTTGGCCTTCCTGTAGCTTCCAAAGCACATTTTTGTAGTTAATATTGAACAAGTCTATGTCCATGAAAGTCTCTTCATCGGAGTAATCATAACTGAAGTTTGTTTCAAAGGTGTTCAATTCATCGGTTCCCAAAATCCCTTCTAAACGAATTCTATTATTCTGGTTTTTGAATGATGAAATCATAAATATGTCAGAAGCTGCTAGTTTACCTACCTCTATTTTATCTGCTGATAAAAAGCTTGTGTAGACAGTATTGTTGGAGTCAATCTCAAAATGTAAATTTTTAAACCTGTATTGTTTAAATAATAAGATCGGTAGATCAAATACCACTGCCGTTTCTTTTTGATTGGAACTTATCAAGCCAGACAAAAAGAAATCATCGGGTATGGAAAGCTTTGGAAAAAGGGCCTCTGTTAATTTTGACTTCATATGAATATCAAAATTGAAGAATTGAGGCTGACCCAAAGAATTAGATGATTTATTCAATAAAAAATTATCAAATATCCCTGCCAAAAGTTTTGAAACATTAGCATACTCAAAATCCCCTTCAAGAATTAAGTTTATTGCGTCGGAATTTACAATCGAAATTGATTTGTCTGCCCCTTTTGATTTTGCATTTAATTCAATGTTTTTGAAGGTGATCAATTTCCCTTTACTCATTATTGACGGGGATTTCAATTGAAGAGAAAAGATATCATCATATAAATCATTTGATTTTTTTTCAATAAATACGTTGGAAGACAAAAGTACATTAGTGGTTGCATCAGCAATTCCAAAATCAGAAAGATTAATGGCTTCAAAATTACCCTCCAATAAAAATAAATCTTTAGATGAATCTATTGATGTGTTCAAATTGAATCGGTTTTTATCTTCATTAGCACTCAATTTGATTTGAACAAGCTTGTCCTTGTGCTTGGAGTTCAGAACCAAATTTTTAAGCGTGATATTTCCAATTTGAAGTTCATTTACCAAACCTTTTGTTTCAACTAAATAAACCTTAGAATCCCTAATAAACCCTTTTAATTTGGCAGCTGCATTTGTTTTTAAAGCTATTTTTTGCTTGAAGAACTTTCCGATTTCAAAATTTTCTAAAACTAAATCAGAACTGTACTCCCAAAGATTCGATTCTTTCGATCGATTGAGGCTTAGACTGGGGCTTAATAGTCCGAACTTCGATTTTAAGTCACTTTTCAATTCCCAATTGTTTAAACTCCCAGAAAAACGAGTAACTAGAAATAAGCTTCCAGATTGAGCTGTGTATTTTGAAAGTTTTTTGTAGTAGGGTTTGTTCAACAAAGTCCTCATTACCTCATCTGATGTTTTTATGGTTAAATCATCCGACTGAACTCTTAATTTCTCTGATTCAAATGCATCCGACACCCTTATTGATCCTTTTAAAAAAGACTGATCTCCAAGATTTACTGAACTTGTTAAACGAAAATCTCTTATCCCCCCTTCCAACTTTAGTGTTGCGTCAAACAAAAATGTTTCATTAAAATAGGGCTTTAATCCGCCTACAGTGCTCGGAGTTATGAGTACTTCATCCAATTCTAACTGAAAATATGCAGGCTTCAGATTTGCTAAATTACCGCCATTAAATGCTATTAAACCACTCCCCGAAATATCATTTTGATCCATTTTCAAAGAAAACCCTTTAGAAACTAAACTGTCAGAAGAATATCGGATATTGGCTTGAAAATCAATTATTTCACCGTATTTGCTTGAAAATCCTCTGAGATTTTGAATGGCTACATCAAGACTGTTTGAATTAAAATTAAAATCTTTTAATCCAAGCGCAATATCTGAAAAAGTAAACTTCGAATCTTTGATATTCAAATCCTCAAAAATCATCTCAGTATCCTTTAATTGTAAAATTTTAGATTTAAATGTAAACGGTTTTGGCTCGAGATTCGTTGTGTCTTTGAGTTTTAAAATAAAATATTGAAGAGAAGATTTGGACTCTCCTTCGTGTTGAGTTAAAAATAATTTAACCCCTCCTAAGTCGATGGATTCAAAATCGTAGTTTCTCTTTAAAAATCGATCCAAACCATTCAAAGAAGTTTTTAATTCTTGAACAAAAAGTAGGGTGTCTTCATGGTGGTCTTGAACTAGAATATCACTGATTAAAACATCAGCAGTTAACGAAATTGAAGCTTTTTTAATTGATATGTCTGTATCGAAACGGTTATTTAAATTTTCAGTAATTCGTTTAGCGAATTGAGTTTGTACAGTTGAAAGCGATAATACAATAACAAAAAGCAAGGCCAGAGCTACCAAAAATGATATTGAAAGGATTGCTATTTTCTTAAACTTTTTGATCGGAAAGACTTATTTTTGGATTATTAATGAAAGTTAGCAATTTAATGAAACAAAAACCATGTTATGTTTTAGCAATCGAATCTTCATGTGATGACACTGCAGCTGCAATATTACGAAATGACGAGGTTTTATCAAACATCATTTCCACACAAGATGTACACAAAAAATATGGAGGAGTTGTTCCTGAGCTAGCCTCCAGAGCTCACCAACAAAATATCATTCCAGTGGTTGATCAAGCAATTCATCAAGCTGGGATTTCAAAAAACGAATTGAATGCTATTGCTTACACCCGTGGTCCTGGGTTGTTGGGATCTCTTTTGGTAGGCACTTCCTTTGCCAAATCTTTGGCAATGGGTCTTGATGTTCCACTAATTGATGTCAATCATATGCAAGCCCATTTGTTGGTTCATTTTATCAATGATGAATTTCCTACTCCTACTTTTCCCTTTTTAGGGGTAACTGTTTCAGGAGGGCATACGCAAATCGTCAAGGTTAAAGACTACTTGGACTTTGAATTGCTGGGTACCACTTTGGATGATGCAATAGGAGAAGCTTTTGACAAATGTGGGAAAGTTTTGGGGCTAGGATATCCCGCTGGACCAGCAATTGATCGAAAGGCAAAATTAGGTAACCCAAAAGCCTTTGATTTCCCAATTCCAAAGGCGTTTAACTTAGACTTAAGTTTTAGTGGGTTTAAAACAGCTGTCATCAATTATATTCACAAAAACACACAAAAGGATAAGCGTTTTATTGAAGAAAATATTAACGATTTATGTGCCTCAATTCAATACACCTTAATTGAAATAATTTTTCAAAAGATTGAAAAAGCTGTAAACCTCCATAATCTCACACAAATTGTTCTGGGTGGAGGGGTCTCTGCAAATTCTGGATTGCGATCAAAACTCGAAAAAACTGCCCAAGAAAAAGGATGGGATGTTTATCTTCCTCCCCTAGCCTACACCACCGATAACGCAGCTATGATTGGAATCGTCGGGTACATAAAATATTTAAACAAAGATTTTGGAAACATCAAAGAATCAGCTTCTGCTCGTTTAAAATTTTAATTATGGATTTATTTTTTCACGATCATATCGACACAAATAATAGTAATCTAGTTTTTGACGGAGAAGAAAGCCGACATCTAGCCAAAGTATTGAGGAAACAAGAAGGAGATTTGGTTGCTGTAACCGATGGAAAGGGCCTAGAAGTTCGGGTAAAACTTGAATATGTCAGTTCAAGAAAAACAAATGGGATAATCCAAGAAACAACATTACACCCTAACACTGCTAACCAAACTCACATTGCAATTGCACCCACAAAAAACATTGTCAGATTAGAATGGTTTTTGGAAAAAGTCACTGAAATTGGTCTTCACCGAATTACCCCAATTTTATGTCAACATTCAGAACGAAAAGTTGTCAAAAAAGACCGATTGATAAAAATCATCAAATCAGCTTTAAAGCAATCCCAGAAATTTTATTTACCACAACTGGATGATTTGATCCCTTTTAATGTATTTGTAAAACAACAAGGAGAGGGTTATATTGCTCATTGTAATGATGGAGAAAAATTTGAGTTGGCAAACCTTACACCTTCAAAAAAAAGTAATTGTGTTCTTATTGGACCAGAAGGAGACTTCAGTAAAGAAGAAGTTGCTTTTGCCATAAAAAACAATTTTAAACCCATCAGCTTGGGCAATCAACGACTTCGTACAGAAACAGCAGGCTTGGTTGCCTGTCACACCTTATCTTTAATCAATAGAAAGGTTTAAAAATCATTTAATTAATACTTATCTTTAAAGAATGAATTCAAAAATAATCTCCCAAGGAATCCTCAGAGCAGTTTTATTTTTAGGTATTTTCTGTCTGGGTATCTATGTAATTCAACTTCTCCAATCGCTTTTCATTTATGTTATTATTGCTGCTGTGTTATCTCTTATGGGGCGACCCATTCTTAATTTTTTTGAAACCTATTTGAAATTTAACAATGTCCTTGCTGCTATTACTACAATGGCTATTTTTATCTTTTTAATTTTTGGAGTCGCAGCACTCTTTATTCCCATCATAACCCAACAAGGAGAAAATCTATCGTTACTCAACATCAATGAACTGGAACGGAAAATGAGATTACTTGTACATCAAGTTTCCGAATATTTTTCTTTGAGTGATGAATTCTGGAAAAATTGGATCAAAGAACAAGATTGGATGGACAGCCTTAACTTAGGAGTCATTCCAGACTTTCTCAATATTTTTATTGGATGGCTCAGTAGTTTTACCATTGGGTTATTCTCCGTATTATTCATCAGTTTTTTCTTTCTCAAAGACAGCAAACTACTTGAACAAATCACTTTTTCTTTTGTAAAAAAAGAATATAAAGCGCGAATGAAAAAGTCATTGGTGAAAATTAAAAAGCTTTTATCGAGATACTTTATTGGTCTTCTCATACAAATCTCCATACTCCTAATAATTTACAGTATCGTGCTACTTATTTTTGGAATTGAAAATGCTTTTATTATTGCTTTTTTATGTGCTCTACTAAACTTAATTCCTTACATAGGACCATTGATTGCTGCATTTCTAATGTTGGTTCTTTCAATGACCTCAAATATTGGAGCAGACTTTAGTACGGTAATTCTTCCCAAATCGATTTATGTTTTGATCGGTTTTGTAATTGGTCAATTTATCGATAATTTTTTCAGTCAACCGTTTATTTTTTCAAACAGTGTAAAGTCTCATCCGTTAGAAATATTCATTATCATTTTAACATCAGGGCTTCTTTTTGGTACCACTGGTTTGATATTTGCTGTTCCAATGTACACAGCAATCAAAGTAATTTTTAAAGAATTTTTCGCACAATATGAAATCGTACAAAATCTCACAAAGGATTTATGAAATCAAGTTTTATTTTCTAACGACTTGCTTATTTGCAGTATTTACTGCTTCAGCTCAACTGAATCGTGCAGAAAAAAAGATAATTCAAAAAGTTCAGGATTACAATCAGGAATCTATTGATTTTTTAGAAAAACTAGTCAACATCAACAGCGGTACACTGAACTTAGAGGGTGTTAAAAAGGTTGGGATGCTTCTGGAGAAAGAATTTAAAGCTATTGAGTTTGATACTCGCTGGATCGACATGCCACTAAAAATGAACCGTGCAGGACATTTATTTGCCTCAAAAAAAGGTTCTAAAGGGAAAAAACTTTTATTGATTGGTCATTTAGACACTGTTTTTGAAGCAGATAGTCCTTTTCAAAATTTCGAAGTAATTGATGGTAATGTTTATGGACCCGGAGCAAATGACATGAAAGGTGGTGATGTTATCATGCTTTATGCTCTTAAGGTGTTACACGATTTGAAACTTCTGGATAAGGCCAGCATAACGGTTGCATACACTGGAGATGAAGAAAGTTCAGGAAAACCATTGAGTATTTCGAGAAAAGACTTGATAGAAGTAGCCAAAGAAAGTGATATTGCTCTGGGTTTCGAAAATTCAACTGGATTCAATTATGCCACTGTTGCCCGAAGAGGCTCTTCAGGCTGGACCCTTGAGGTTAACGGAAAAAGAGCCCATTCATCCAGTATTTTTAGTGAGAAAACGGGAGCTGGAGCTGTTTTTGAAATGAGTAGAATTTTAAATGAATTTTACAATAATGTAAAAGGTGAAACCTACTTAACCTTTAATCCAGGTTTGCTACTAGGTGGAACTTTTGTTGAATTTGATTCACAACAAAGTAAAGGGGAAGCTTTTGGTAAGTCAAATGTAGTAGCCCAAACTGCAATTGTAAAAGGGGGATTGCGTTTTATCTCTGAAGATCAAAAAAATAAGGCAAGAGAAAAAATGAGAGCCATAGTTGATAATAATTTACCGCTAACCTCCGCTTCCATAAAATTCACAGACAGTTACCCTGCTATGGGGCCAACAGAAGGTAACACAAAATTACTCAAGAAATTAAATCAAGTGAGCATCGACATGGGTCAAGATCCTGTCCTGGCTTACGACCCCGGTAAAAGGGGCGCAGCTGATGTTTCCTTTGTAGCGGAATATGTCGATTGCTTGGATGGTTTGGGAACTATGGGAACTGGTGCCCACACTCCAAAAGAAACGGTAAATTTAGAGACTATGAATTTGTTAATTCAACGAACTGCCGTCTTAATCTACCGCTTAATTAATGAAGCTAATTAAAGATATTTTTTTAGTATTTCTTGTTGCTTTTGCAAAGCTTCAATAAACTCAGCTTTCAAACGATCAATAAGTGATTTGGTTGAAACTACATCCTCTATTGTAGTTACCCCCTGCCCTGCTGACCATATGGTTTTCCATGCTTTGGCCTCTGCTTTTGCTGCATCAAGTTCTTCACCAAAGTCTATTTTTTTTGATTTAGACCACATATCCTCTGTTATTCCCATGGATTCTAAACTCGGACGCAAAAAATTAGCATTAACCCCAGATACAGCCGCGGTGTAAACAATGTCACTTGCTTTGCTATCAATGATCATTTGCTTGTATTCCTTCTCAGCCATACTTTCATCAACATTTATGAATCGAGTACCCATGTAGGCTAAATCTGCTCCCATCTGTAAAGCACTGGCAATATCATTACCTGTACTAATACATCCAGAAAGTAAAATTGTTTTCTTAAAGAAAGTTTTTATTTCAGCTATCAAAGACAATGGGTTTGTCAGACCAGCGTGACCTCCTGCCCCAGCCGAAACTAGGATTAATCCATCTACTCCAGCTTGAGCAGCTTTCTCTGCATGTCGTTTTTTGATTACATCGTGAAATACATGCCCTCCATAGCTATGAACTGCATCAACAAGCTGTGAAACAGCACCCAAAGAGGTAATGATTAATGGCACTTTGTGCTTTACACAAATTTCTAAATCAGCTTTAACTCTTGAATTGGTTCCGTGTACAATTAAATTAACTCCGAAAGGAGCCGCTTTTTTGCCCGTCTCCTCTTCAAATTGAGCCAATGCCTCTTTGATTTCGATTACCCAAGTCTCAAAGCCAGCAGTATCTCTTTGATTCAATGCTGGAAAAGTACCGACAATACCGTTTTTACAACATTCAATAACCAATTTTGGTCCAGAGATTAAAAACATTGGAGCCGCTACGGCAGGCAAAGACAATTCATCTATAAAAGATGCTTTCATGTGATTATTTTTTAATATTTAAAGTCCATTCAAAATTAAAACGAGAGACAACATCTCCAGTTTCGTCGGTTCCCACAGATTCCATCCAAATGGTTTTAGGAGTTCCAGATTTTAATAAATCATTCATTAACTGTTTAATTTCATTTCCCTGAGTACAAGAAAACGTAATCCTTCCTGTGGCTTTTTTTGAAAAATTTGCTTTGTTATTGAGAACAAGCATGGAAACATTGGCCTTGGATTCACGAATACCGTTCATGATCAAAAGACCCGTTGTAAATTCTGCAGCCATACCTTGAACAGCCCAAAACATCGATCTAAATGGATTCTGATTGATCCATCGATGCTTCACACTAACTTCACAACAATTCTCATTAACCTTGGTTGTTCTTATTCCTGTCCAAAACACTGAAGGTAATTTAAAGAAAGTAAATAGTGTGTATTTAAACAATTTTAAAAA